>Ga0123354_10016812_pt1 | contig 11458 bp, 5 predicted proteins | sample TergutLab28metaG_2_FD_97872 | JGI IMG/M metagenome (GOLD analysis project Ga0123354, IMG submission 97872) | Labiotermes labralis P4 segment gut microbial communities from Petit-Saut dam, French Guiana - Lab288 P4 | ecosystem: Host-associated > Arthropoda: Insects > Digestive system > Gut ... | reverse complement strand
TTAACAATTTTCCAACTAGATGCGACTTATTCAGTTTATTACATTACTGTAGGCAGCTCTACATGTTTCGGGTGTTGACACCCATCATCAGGAGCTCGTACAACTGTAAATACAGCTTCTGGTATTGATTAACCGGATCTACTGCCATCTGCTCTCGTTGTTGAGTTCCAACTCAACAACGAGAGCGGATGGCAGTAGATCCGGTTAATCAAAACCAGAAGCTGTATTTACAGCTGTACGAGCTCCTGATGATGGGTGCCTATACCCTAAACACGTAGAGTTGCCTACAGTAATGTAGTAAATTGAATAAGTCGCATCTAGTTAAAAAATTATTAAATTCGAATCACGATGCACGGACCCTGGAATATAAAATTTAACTATACAATTGCCTGCGAAAAATTTTTCTGTATATAAAGCCTTAGAGATAAATTTAAAACGGACTTCCTATTCAATACATATTTCCTGTGAATGTTACAGGGTTAGAATTAAGAGAAACACAGCGCATGCGCTACAATTGTTACGTTATGTGTTACTTAACTTGTTTTTACAGAACGTATGTTCACGTAACGCTTCCTGCTGAACATACCAACATACACACTCAACGTGCAAGAAATTTAAGTACCATAAATTTCACAGATTAAACTAATATAAATTAATTCACGGACCTCAGCCATGAAATAAGTTTGCTTGTGGTATAGTCTTGTAAGTAAAGATTCTACTCCGACTGAGATTACCACATGTCACGTAAAATCATCGCACACTGATAAACATACCTTGACAGGGTTGTAGGAAAATCGTGGTGGCTAGAAAGTTAAACGACGATGCGGAGGTGGAAACGCTTGTGGCACGATTTTTTCGTAAATGGCAGAGATTTATATCAACGTGGAAGAGAAAATTTCGTCCTAATTTGTGACAAATACTTAAGTTTCTGTGGTCTAAATTATTTTTGTGATTTACAGCAGGCTGTTTCGAATTAATTTTCCACAAAATCTCTAAAGTTCAAAAAGAGTCACTAGATATAAGGAGTTTAAGGAAAACCAACATAAAACTGTACAAAATAACATGTACGTAGACTTGAGCTCCACATTTCACCTGGTACATCAGACGGCGCTGTCGAGTGTGACTCGACGGTGAAACGGTAAGGGTTAAGACGCTACGTGGAAATGCAGTGAGATGTGAGATAGCAGTCCAACTAGATCTAAGGTGTTCTTGTCAATTTTGAAAAAATACACAAAATAAACGCTTTGTAAACTTATTTTCTGACCACATCTCATAATGTCATTTTTATTGTGCCACGCACCCTTCTCGGAATCCTGCACTCATCTCCCTTTCAAAGTTATCCCTCACTGTCGAAAGTGCTATACACGCCCTCAAATATTAATCAGAATTGTTATGCGGTGGAACGAACACCCCTGATTCCCCTTGTAATACAGATCATCCCTTAACATGTGTCGGTCTATTTATCATGTCAACGCAAATATTTGCATAAGTTTTGATTCATAATTAACCACTTGTGATTACAAACATAATTGCTATGCTATGCTTTATAACGTTCCTACCAGTAGTTTCTGCAGTGTAACCACATATTGATGAATCAGTTTTGATACATAACTGAGTGGCACGTGATGGTGTCAGAAGCTGGAGTGTTGTATCTTGAACAGAAGGTCGTTAGAAGACAACGAATGAAGAACAGAGCTGCTGAGAAGAACAAAATTTGCAATACAAAAGACAACAGATTTTTCGACTCCAACACTGAGGACAGTGATGTTAGTTTCGTACTTTCTTCGACATTACAACACTTACTGGAACGTCGCGCTCAAATCGACAGAACTGCTCCTACATATTTCGAAAATGTGATAAATATTTTGGTCCAAAACAATCTATCCTGACTTGTAGATTTCGTAGCCTTCCTAGTTTCCTCAGATTGGTTCAATTGCCATATTCTTTCCAGTTCACTGTTCAAGAATCATTCTTACATTGGACGTCATGGAGTATGAGTCTTTAACAGCACTGTTAATTAACCACAATTAAATATAGAAAAATTCGCAATTTCAGTATTTCGATGTAATTGGATTTTAAGTTACGTTTCTATCGGAAGTAAAAAGAGGTTTTAAACATGAATTTAATAATAAACACAAATGCAAGACGATTCGCTGAAGTGTTACAAATTTCAAGATCTTATTTTACGAGTCATTTTGTTTTTAAAAAATACTGTATTATCAAATGCCCGATTACCAACCGTTACATCGCTATGAGTTATGGAGTAGGACCATCTGCGAGATTCGTTAAATGGACACAAAAATATAAATACATTCACAGTTTCAGAATTGCGAAATATCAGATTTCTTACTACACTTCTATCATACCAAGTAAAAAGAAGTTCACTACATAAGGATTAACGTGCATTTAAATTATGCAGAATAGCGACTGGCTATTGGCTGGACGGCCCGGGGATCGAATTCCGGTGGGGGCGAGATTTTCCGCACCTGTCCAGACCCGCCCTGGGGCCCATCCAGCCTCCTGTAAAATGGGTACCGGGTCTTCCCCGAGGGTAAAGAGCGGCCGGGGCGTGACGCTGAACCCTCACCCTCTTCTAGTGCCGTGGTGAAGAGAGAGTAGAGCTATACCTCTACTCTCTCCTATGGGCCGTACGGCCTGTACAGAGCCTCACTGCATGTACAAGGGTGCACTTTACCTTTACCTATACAGAGAGTTCCGAATCTCTGCACCAAACTTAAGAACGTTATTTTATGAGCAATTTGTTTACAAATTCCGGTTTTATCATATGCCGGATTATCAACCGTTGCATCACTAGAATCATTTCAATATACGTAGGCCTACTTGGTTGCAACCGAAAATTTTACAATAAGTATCATTTATCGTGCTGTAGAAATGGAAAAAAGAAGTTATGTGTCAGAAAGCACCACAAAGGAAAGATATTCATTAAGTTTTAAACGTCCTGTACTGTGTCCGATATCACCACAAAACAGAGAACAGAGGGAGCAGTAACATCTTACTCTACTGTAAGTATGAGCATCAACACGAGCATAAAGAGAAAATTATGTAATAAGAAATAAACAAATAACCATCAAACACAATTTTATAAAGTATTCATACAGTATTATTTATAAAGTATTCATATTATAAAGTTGTGTTCTATTGTTATATTCCACAACGGGATGCACAATTTTAAAATTTTTAAAATAAAAAAAGACAATTATATGTCAGGTAAAACCAAAAAAAAAAATAGACAAATTTTTATTTACATTGCCAAGTTAGTTATTTACGTTTACGTATTTATCTTACAACACGGAAGAAAAAGTCAATTCTTATTAAATACTATTAAATAATGCAATTTTTCAGTTGTTTTTCCGAGTACTGTTCACAATTTTCTTCGCCCTTCTGCCTGCGTAGTTCTGCGCCTCTCAAAGAGAACTAGGAGAGACTGGTGTTTACCAGAGGTAGCAGTAAGAGTAAATGTAGTTCATAAGAATTGATATCGTATAGTATCATCGCACAGTATCTTGAAACATTAATATTCTCGTAGTCATGTAACTTTTGAATACCGGAAATATATTAAACTTATTACAAAGACCAATAAAAGGACTTTTGTTTGATGAATGTAAATTTTATTGTACACTGAACACCGACATGTTTCGGTCACTTACGTGGCCGTCTACAAGCTGACAAGTTCAAGAATACAAATATATGTACAGTGTTCGTGATCTTCCACACTTAAAATCATACAGTTTTGGTATCTGCTTTGGACTTAAGTGATTTAATCGACGCATTTTATTGAAACAGATGACGGCTTTCGTTTTAAGCAGTTTTTCTGCTGTATTCTTGTAGATATATCTAGATTTTGCCTTCTGAGCATTAATCGGTTTGATATGTCATAATCCGTGCATTAGTTAGAAGTATACAGTTTACTTAAAAGACAAAAAAAGCACTTATGAATTTAATTTTATTATATAGTGACCATCGAACTGTATCGGTCACTCATGTACATTTGTTGGTATTTTTAATAAATTGTACACATCCAATTAATGCACGGAATATGGAAAATAGCACATGTTGATATAGAATTTTTGATAACAGCATATAAACGCATTACCTCACAGAAATGTAGTACTAAGTACACAGAAGAAAGCTATTCAGCTATTATCTAGCTGTACACCAACTGCCTGTTGGAAACGTGTAAAGGAAAATGTGGAAAAAAATCAGTTATGTAATTAAATTTGGAATGAATCCATATCGAAATACTCGTAGTCGACATGATACGACAAATTTGAAAGGACAAAGGTAGTAAAATATGTAAAAATTCGTAACAATTGTGGTACAGCCTGTATCCACACATCGTGCTCATGTTCACGACCTCACAAATTCTTAATAATTTTAACAGTTTTGACTGAGTTGTATGTATCATGCAATGTATATTTTTTCCTCTCTTTGTTCGAAAGACCATCTTTGACCTCGAAGATGACTTGAGATAGAAAGATGTATTTCTATTTAATTAAGAGATGCTAATTCTACCTGGACGGATTTTGATTTAATTTCTACACTATTAATAACACAACACCATGACATTCATTAAAAATTTCTGAAGTTTGGCCAATCTTATGTGGAAGAGCCATTTTTCGTAAGTCGCAAAGAACACAGTGCTTGTCTATTACAAATTTCAACAGGTTTACGTTGTTGAGCCAAAGAATCGCCACTTATGTGAGAGAGACTAAACAAATAAATGTAATGTGTGGAGAAAATGTGGAATTTCTTAACGTTAAAACATTACATACATATAATTAACACTGGTCTTTATGCCGTTAGTAAAACTATGTGAAATCAATTTGTGCTTGGATGTCATAATTTCTACATGTGTAACAGATTAACTGAAACTGTTATAACAGAGACTGAAATCCCAATCTCCTTAATACCATAATTCGCCATTTGACAGAGTAACAATCAATCTCATTCGCGATGCCAGTACACTTTTACTGATATTTCCCACCAAACTTTTGTTCTCTTTCTTATATTGGCCATCCTAACTATATTCTTTCACAACTAAGTCTACCTTAGGGCCAGTTCACTATTTTATGCGAGTATGCATAAACCAGCGTGGATACGGACGCATTGCAAGCGCATTGCTTGGCGGTTAGTGGAATGGCAATAGCATTACGTCACATGCTACCCAAATATCTTCCAAGCGACACACTAACATTGCGGCCGTATTCCGAGTTACGCTTTACCACAACATAGATTGACATTACGCCTCTTCCAATCCAATATTTTTTTTTGAACGCTGTTTTTCTTCCGCCGGTTTTGAAACGTGAACTAAAATATACCTTTGATACACGTGAGATTTCAAAATGTTCAATAAAATATAGCTAGGAATCTCTAAGAAAATGTCTTCTTATAGAAAGCTTTTTATGGGAATAAATTACTGGAAATACCTGGACGCCTATCACCGTTCCCTAGATATTTTAAGTCTGGTGTTATGTAAAGGCCAACTAGTATTACTGTATCCTAACATGAAGACTTGGCAGTGTTTTCATAACAAGCATGTAATCCATACTGCACGGTCACTAAATTAGTCTGGTTGCTGTGCAACTTTAGCCGAACAACCCTGTTCAAAACCCCAGAGAAGTTATCCCTCTCTGTTATGCGGGAAATGCTCTAGAAATTCGAGTTTTACAAAATCCCAGGCAGAGAGTTTGGCTACAGGCAGTCTTCGCTCCAAATTGGAGCAGTTCTCAACGTTTATCAGGCTATACTTTTTGGAGCAGTTCTCAACATTTATCAGGCTACACTTTTTCTCTTTACCTGTGGCATATACGTTAGTCGTTTCGCAAAACCAAGTAAGTTGGACCTCGCTCTTGGACAGGCTCAAATTCCTTTTTGACCGTTTACATGAGTCTCGACTTTCAAGTTTCTTGAACTTTTAACCTCTGCACTCCAATATTACAGCTTATACCGCTGACTTTTTATACCTGGCGACATTAAAATTACGTTTATCCACTTAGGTACATGCACTGTCTACTGATGGAGGGTCAGCCAAGGACAGACCAATGACAGGTAATGAAGGCACACTTTTCAGAAACGTCACGTCAGAATGCGAAGTACTTATAGGGAGGAATACGTGACTTCACACGCATTTCTGGTCAGTCCTTCGCTCAAAGTCTCGTGCTCAGACCAGTGGTCAGCCTGTCATTACTAAGGGCTCACAAAAACATATGCATCTCACATTACACTGAAACCTCTAGACATAAAAGTGCTTACAGTTTCCAGCCACGTGTAACGGGTCAGTGTCTCTTACCGTAATATCGTACCGAAATGTTATCGTGGTTATCAGACTGTGTACTCAAACTGACCGTTACTAGATCCAACAATAATATCATAGGGAAGAATCAATTGTTATCCATTCAACAATACCTACTTCCCTCTTCGTGGATCGCAAGCGTAAATAGTCCGTGTGTCCAGTCAGCTAAACCGTGTATCTCCGTTCTCCTTCACTCTACCTGCCGTAACCCATTAACTCAGAGTCCATCCCTTTGGTAAGAAATTTATGCAGTAATGACAGGTGAAATTTATGTCGACCAGGGATGAGACTCGAACATGGACCTATTGTGGACGGTGGCACGGTAGCAGATGATCACAATTCTCAGCATACGTTTATTTATTCTACAAGTTACAAATTTTCTTTCAGGAATTTCAATGGTTTCTCCGTCATGTAATATTATAGTCTTATTTAAACCTAACTTCTCTCCAGTAATCCAAAGGAGTGGACCCAGTCAAAATGGCGCAAAGAACAGAGAATTCCACGCTCATGTCTTCAGCATTCATGCGACATAGACAGGAAATCTACAGATAATTGAACAAACCGCAAGTAATGTTTCGTAATGCTTTGCGTAACAACACATATAAGAAAGAGATAGGACATTTCATCTTTCAGAACAGGGTGCAGAAGTTCATAAAAAAAAAGAGAGAAAAGATTAAATTCCAGTTTTTGTTCTTTCAGCATGATGATTCAATTTATAAAGTCGGACATACATTCTTGTAATTAGCAAGTACTTAATAATTATTTCTGAATCGGAAAAAGTCGATGGTGATAATCAGTGACGTCTGAAGGATGTGAATAAATAAGATAATAAAAAAAATATTATACCTCTTATTCGATATTTGTAGCTCTTTATCGATGTCCTAAGTACTTCCGTCTGCATAGAATCAATGGACAATGACAAGTATCGCCGGACATGCAGACGGCATCACACATTATGTAATCTCTACACTTCCGGCAACGTCAAATTTCACAAGTCTCAGATGAAGGTAGGAAAACATTTTGTTTGTTCTATCAAAACAATTTCAGAATTTTTTCCCACATTTATCATACTTTACTGAACATACAGACAGCAACAATGAAGCAAATACACGTCCAAACAAAGCAACTAAAGCTTGTAGCTGGGGGAATCACAGGAAAATAGTTCTGGTCTTGCGGAGCGATATGAACTGTGACAGAGAAAGAGGGTTGGCCAGCCGAAATAGAAATAAAGTAGTTCCGTGCCACGAAGAGGAGATTGGCGTCACAAAACCGTATTGCGCTGTATTTCATGTTATATTGGAGCTACGTGACACTAATGACAATAGCTAGAGTGGGAGTGGGGGTTGAAGGGCAGCTAGGGTTATTGGAAAGACCACGGGAGCGAGCACCCCAATCCCCCTACCACCGGAACTTCACCTCTTGCAACCAACAACAACAAAGTTTTATTTTTGTTTGTGTTGGGTGTAGAAGGGGGGAGTTGAAGCTTTGTTTTTGTGGTAGGCTAAGGGATGGACCTTTTGCTATCGTTCGAAAATTACTTGGATATTGATTAATGGTTTTTATAGGAGGGCGGATGTCGAGTGGGAGTTGGGTCAGATACTTGGTATAAAGGATGTAATTATGGGCATGAAAACATTTTCCTCATTAAACTTGATGGTGTCCTGCGAACAAATTATCTGTGAGGTCTACTGGTTCATGTGAATTGTCAATCAAACTCACCAGACGCTGCAATCACCAAATCATTTGTAACATGGCCCCACGGAGTTTGATGGACGAACAAGAATATTACCGAAGAGCGCTGTGACAACAAAAACTATCTCTACCAGCTGTTCATAGACTTTGAGATTGACGTCACCCTTTGAGGTCCCTAGGCACCCTCAGGTTTTGGTTATTACAAAGCAGATTTAAACACGCTTCAGTTCTTCCTCACCTGTAACAGCGGTTAAATAATATTGAATACCAACGTCAAAAAATACGGACATTTTCTAAAATAAACTCAATATTAGGCACTTTCCTTTACCAACATTCTGAACTGATTTCATTAATATTACAATCCCTTCACCCCTCACCTAACTTCATCCCTGTTCCCAGACTGAATTTTTTTTTAATTTAGTAGTTCTTCGTTGTACATTTTGCAAATATTTGTAATTACAGATTATTATCTATACCAACAAATGCACAAAACACAAACACACACACACACACACACATATATATATATATATATATATATATATAATATTTTGTAAATACTCCTTTATTTGCAAAATTGCTTACAAAAGATAATTTATTGGTAATATAGACAGTAGACAATAGACTGTACAAAATTCACGGTACGTACATCCAAATAAATCAAAATTTTTATTTACGTATTAACTTATGGTCCTCTCTTCAGTACTTTTGTCTGCATAATTATTTTCCTCTATACTTCATCATCTTCAGCGTAACATTCCCACGTATCTCTATACTTCCTTACGTCTAACAGCGTCTTTGGGTGCTCAGCACAGCATTCGGTCGCTGCACTGAACTGTCCGCAATGTTCAGTAAGCTGCACATATATTGCCAGTTGGGCATAACAATTTATGAGCCGCGTAATTTTTACCATGCCGCAATAGCCCCCAGTGGGCCAGTGTCTCCTCATTGTCCAGCATTCATCATCATACTCAGTTCGACACACCACACTCGGTAGGACTCCTCTGGACGAATAATCAGACCAACACAAAGATCCCTACCTGTCACATAAAACACTCACAAAAAGACAGAAATCCTTGCCTCCGGCAGATTCGAACCCAAAATCCCATCAAGCGAGCGGTTGCAGACCCACGTCTTAGACCGCGCGACCACTGGGATCGGCAGCCGCATATCTTACTAGCCACAAATACAGTAGGTTATTCTTTATGGGTAACGAAATCCTTTCGTAATCGATAGTAAGTTACTGCTACTTTCTGTTACCACGAGACACGAACTAACTCAAAACAATAAAAGAACCTACTGTCAGTCTATCATTATATCTTAGAAGCCTGATATTTATTTGGATAAAAATTATATTCATACGTCAGAGAAACACAAAGACCAACCCCTTGCGCTCTTGGAGTCAAATACAACGCTTAAGAACACTCTAAGGACAAAATCATTTTCTTGAATATGAAAGTAGTGATTCATATGATAAAAGTAACCAATATGTTCTAAAGGATTAGTAATTTTCTATAGTATAGTGCCATATTTTACAGCTTCCATCCCCTGAACCCTAAACACAACACGCATTTTGGAAGTATCACCACAGGGGCGTAACACCTTATATATATATATATATATGATTGATTATGTAATCTTGAGAAAGGTTCTTAATGTCAGAAGGAGCTGGGCGTGGTCAATTTTCTGGGAATAGACTCAACCGTCACAGGCTATAGAATATGGTGACAGCACGCAAATGAAGAATTCTATTCAGGCTGTGTGTTTCGATTCCCTGTAAGTGACACCCTTTCTGTTGTGGCAAGACAACACATAATCACTGCAGCTGACCTCCTCCAACACCAATTTCACTAAATTGCAAGCCTCTTATGAGAACAAAAACAAACCAATTTAGGAAGGGTTTAATTACAGTCTAACTAAATGGTAGCCTCCATTGCTTTACGACGCAGTTGAAAGGGTCCTATTCAGCGACGTTCACCTGAGTAAAGACAATTAAATACCTCGCTTGTTTCCTTTATATAATATATACTTTTCATCACTATTCTTTCTTCCTTAGTGGGCTTTGTTAAGTGAATAAGGCAATGTTTAAGTAACGTAATTGTAGGGTCAGGTATAAATTGAATGTCGGAGCCATACAATTATTTTAAATTGCTCTCTACTGCTCCCTGAGGAAAGAATGCTCCTTGATGTTCTTTTTCTAAGTGGAAGAGAGTAAACAGCACTTTGTACGGACCTCTGCCTTCCTCTTATTTATAATTAATTTACTTTGAGTTGGAGTGCGGAGACAGAAGGGGAACACATCACATACAAACGTAAGAGTGAGTGAAGACAGTGCTAAAGTGAATTTCAGTAGTACAGTAAGTACAACAGACGTTTTCAATTGTGCCTGTGGTAAGGCGGTTTGCTTCAATTGCTGGTATTTATTCAAGAAATTCTCTGAAAAAGCAAGTTGACTCAAGAAGAAAATTTCAAACGTTTAAAAGGAAGGCGTCCATTTAGAAATTCGGACAGTACAGTGCCCATCTTGAATGATGTCTTTTAAGTTATTCTTGGTGCTTTCAGGCAGATTCGGAATACTTACTCTACGGTAGGCCATGACCACTTCCTGCAACGTCCTTTCCAAATCCTTATGTACTTATCCCAAAATGGAGAGCTCCAAAATCCAAAAATAATGACAGTCAACAAATAAAAAAGCATAAATAATTTCATACTATTCATCGCCGTGACCCAAGAACAAGATCAAGGTCACCAATGAATAACATTGATCACCTAAAATATGAAGGCCTGAAATTGTATAGTTCAGGCAGGCCAACACGCCGTCGCTGAGCTTCATTTTGTGGACCGATCAGGTTTCAATATTTATAACTTTTCACTTTCTGTATTAGCCTTTTTTCTGCATTTTACACCCAATGAATCATGTAAAATTAAAGACGACTGTTTTGTATCTCTATCTTTTTCTACGTTAAAAATTTTACAGAGAAAAACGAGAAAGAAATGTGGCGTTATGTTTGATACATTCCATATCGCATGTATTAAATATATGCAAAAAATGTGTATTAAAAAACAAAAAATACACTCTTATAATAATAGCCAAAGAGATGCACTATTTCTCAAGTTTATTTTGATAAAGAACTCTATATGTTTCGGACAGATCTCCTGTCCGTCATCAGGAGTCTCAACACTGCATACACAGCAACAGGTATTTGTCATACTAGTTATGTTGACTGTCTCCTAGCGAGGTCAGGATGGCACATCCTGACCTCGCTAGGAGACAGGCTATTGATGTGTGTACAGTGTTGAGACTCCTGATGATGGACAGTAGATCTGTCGGAAAAATGTAGAGTTCTTTATCAAAATGAAATTGAGAAATAATGCATCTCGTTGGTTTTTATTATAAGAATATATCGCGACACACGGTCCTCCGAATGTCAAACAAATACACTGTGAATGTAT
>Ga0123354_10016811_pt1 | contig 11459 bp, 7 predicted proteins | sample TergutLab28metaG_2_FD_97872 | JGI IMG/M metagenome (GOLD analysis project Ga0123354, IMG submission 97872) | Labiotermes labralis P4 segment gut microbial communities from Petit-Saut dam, French Guiana - Lab288 P4 | ecosystem: Host-associated > Arthropoda: Insects > Digestive system > Gut ... | reverse complement strand
CAAACCTTACATATCTATTAATTATCCTCATTGTTGCACCGTGCATATCGTCGAGTTATTTAATTAGTATACCAACTGATGCACATATATAAAAGTTTTACATTAAAACACTAAAACTGCTCTGACATGTTTTGATCCTAAGATCATCCTCAGGGAGCTATACTTTCCTTGCTAAAGTCACAATTAAAAATAGTCACTGATTAACTTCGTTGTACTAATAGGGTGCTGCAGCAGCATGTCGTATTGTGTGAGGGTATGTTGCTGAGAGTGACCTACTGCGGGTGTGTGGCCTGTGCTTCGTTGCGTGATACTCACGCAGCACCCTATTAGTACAACAAAGTTAATCAGTGACTATTTTTAATTGTGACTTTAGCAAGGAAAGTACAGCTCCCTGAGGATGATCTTAGGATCGAAACATGTCAGAGCAATTTTAGTGTTTTAATGTGAAACTTTTATATATGTGCATCAGTTGGTATACTAATTAAATATATATTAACATTTTTAACATAGTATACTACTCATATTTTCATTCAATCATGGCTTATGGTTTACCCTTTTGAGGTAATTCATCTCATAGCATTAAAACTTTTAGAATGCAGAAGTATATAATTTGTATTATGATGGGCTGCAAAAATTGAAAATCATATAAGAAATTATTTAGGAAACTAAAAATATTGCCCTTAGCATCCCAATATATACTTTCTTTCATGCTTGTTGTAATCAATAACAAACATCAGTTCACAACAAATTCAGAAATCCATAACAAAAATACCAGATAACTTAATCATTTCCATCAACCCAGACCTAATTTATCTAAGTATCTAAAGGGAACATCATAGTTAGGAATAAAGGTTTATAACAATCTCCCTTCATGCATTAGAGATAAAATTGACAACCCAACAAGCTTCAAAATCAGTTTAAAAAACTTTTTACTCTTACATTCTTTTTATTCTTCAGAAGAATTTTTTAAATACAAATCTACTTGAAGTGTTATGATTTACACAACCAGCAACTGGTGTATATCAACTAATGATATTATTTAAATTTTACGTTGACAAGCACTTGGATTTTTACATATTGTACTTTTTTCATATTGCAGTTTGAATACTGGCTTCATTGGCTGTATATATGAGTACAGTCCTATTCATTTTAAAAAAGTGATATAGTACATGTGCTCTGCAGCATATGTTTTGTTATGTATATCTTGTGTGTTGAAATTCTGTCTTGATGTATATAAACTATTATGATGAGGTGCAGGTGTTACGCTTTGCAATTTTGAAAGTGACCATTGATCTGCATGACGAATTATTTAGGTCGTGATATTTTTTTTTCTCCCGAATTTATCATGTTGGTATGTTTATGCTGGATGAACGTATTTTATATCCATAGGTTTTTATTAACCTGCTTTGGATCACCTTGAATAAATAAAGATGAATAAATTAACGAAATGCACTTTGCAGTTACTTGAAAACGTTTCTGAAACTATTCACAAATGTCAACACAAACCTCCTGATTTTCTTCTTTCTTGGTGGCGCCAACACGATTTCTGGGACATCTGATGCTGAATCCGTACCAGATGGTGTGAGACCCAGAAGTTTGAAAGATTCTTTGTTATTATTTTCCATTCCCACCTTACACTTTCAAAAAGAATCATGACAAATTTCACTTTAATATTTTCACACGTCTGGTTATATCTACGTGGGGTCCATACACATAACCTATAGCATTAACATCAGTAACAAATGTTTAATAAACTGGAATGGCTGAACAAATTGAGCATACCACCCACAAATCTCATCACCACTCTATAAATATCAAATTCAACGCATAATTAACAAACACATCTAAGTGCACCTGTTATTACACATTTCTCTATCCTGTATTACTTTGCATTCTCCGTGCATCACGGGCGCATATCTTCCGCAGGATTAAGATAGTAATCTGTGGTCCTATCACTGCTCGCGATAAATTTGGATTGCCAACGTCACTATCACCACCCAAATATCCCGTAGGTAAATTTATCTATGGCATTAGTGGCACCACTTGCTGCATTACGCAGAGGAAAGATACCAGCAACGTGCGATCGGGCTGGATTCCATTTATTTCAGCCTCTAATTTTAACTCGCATATTACCACCTCCCCAGCAATCGTCAAGTGATCTTTATTATTCCCTGCACTGGCACAGTGAAACTTTGGCTGGCAATCACACGAAAATATATTCCTTTACGATTCATGTAAAACCCTAACATTCCACTACCAGTGGTTCTTTGATTAATTGTAATGGTAATTCTACAAAACCAGAGCTACCTTCTCTTCCAGGAGGACTTCGTCTTCTTCGCAAACTGAGGATTCACCAAGTACCGTCTATGAAAGGGACTTGAATATGTTATATTTGTGCTAACGAAATGTTGTCCCCATGTCTCATCAATTATCGCACCGTCAAGACTTATCGCGAGCAAAGTGCTTCAATCTTTCTTAACTTCGGCACTAGACGTAGGTGCGTAGTTACCTTCACGCTCCGGCACCTTTAACTGTGATACACATTGCACAAGACTACGTATGCACCGTACTCAGTCTAGACGTGATAGCGAACATGAGAAGTCCGTGTCACTACCGGAAATCGACAATGGTCGTTTAAACCTGAATCAGTTCACTACACTTATAGGCTGGCAGACACAGCATTTAACACAATATTTCTGCTACGGCTCCTGCTTGGGTCCAAAAAATTTACATGCGGTCACTTTAGTGTTTAAGTGACTTACAGCCTGGTCAAAGACGTAAAGCTGAATGATCCATATTGATACATTAATAACAAAATGCCTGTCGTGTTCACGTAAGCACGCGCGTGTCTGGAAATGTGCATAAGAATTCACGTGTGCGTATGTGTTAACACATGCGCCCTTCACGTCAGGATATTTCGATTAAACTTAACACTAGCAAAACATGAGCGCAAAACCATCGACAGAGCAGCTGATTTCCTTTTAATTGTAAATTACTACAGTTATGCGTCGCTTAACGACGGGGATACTGTCTGAGAAATGGGTCGTTAGGCGATTTCGTCGTTGTGCGAACGTCATAGAGTGTACTTACACAAACCTAGATAGTACAGCCTATTACACACCTAGCCTATATATAGCCTATTGCTCCTAGGCTACAAACCTGTACAGCGTGTTACTGTACTGAATACTGTAGACAATTGTAACAAAATGGTATTACAATATAATATTATATTATATTATAATATCATAATCTTATGGGACCACCGTCGTGTATGCGGTCCGGTGTTGACCGAAACGTCGTTATGCGGCGCATACTTGTAGTAATTAGGTAAAAAGGTAAATCAGTCCCATTTACAGGCCTGGACAGGCCCAGAGGGTTCCAGGAAGTTAAGGCTCCCAGATTTCGTGACAACGGCACAGGATGGTGGTAGGTTGTTAGCCTTACGCACCGGCCGCCTTTACCCCCAGGAAATACTTCTGGTACTCATTTCTGTTAGAGGCTGAGTCGATCCCAGGGCCATAGTGCGATCGGAAAGATGTTATGTCGATAAAAAAATCCACTGACACCAGCTGGGATCGAACCAGCGACCTTCCGATTTGTAGCACAGCAACCTGTAGTAATTAGTATATATTGAAATACGAGCTAACCACTGGGGACAGAGTATTTCCTAGGAATTACACGTTTCTTCCGCAATGTAACAAATTCTTTGTTGTGGAAACTGAAGATTCATTTAGGATGCCATCAAAGCCCACCGTCATTGAAGAAAGGAAAGGCTGCAGTCAATCGCAACTATACCGCCGCCGCCCCCTCGCCATTTCGATCATCATTTTTGAGCCAACAGAAAATTGTGACTTCCTGAACAGGTACGGCCTAGCCCGAAGAAAACTCTACACCCGCCACCTGCGTATATTTAAGGAAAGGGGCGAAATTTTAATTGATATTTAAATGTTCACATTTTAATTTTTTTATAGCAGTTTTCGGCTATGGGGAATATCTACAGTTCTGGTTCGGAAACCTCAAGGAAAGAGTCAAGAGGCGGCTTCTACATAAGCACAAATTTGAAAAAAATTAAATTAAATATAAATGAGAATAAAAGTTATCAGTAGGAGTCCTAACAAAAAATTTTATTCACATTTTTTATTTTTCTTTATATCTAGGAGCGCTGCAACTTTGCAGCTCATATGAGGGAGTTAGCCCTGAAAGAGGTGCTTGGAAGGCCTAATCTTATAAGGAGGGATAATGATAAAATAGGCCGTGAAGGAATAGGACGATAAAGTGTGGACTCGATTCGGGTGATGCCGGATAGGAACAAGTGGCGGGCTCTGGTGAGTGATGGTGGTTATTACTCTCATGGTTCCATATAGTGCGGGAAAGTTCTCGATTAATTTCAGTCCTGTTGGCTTCTTAAGGACTCTGCTGAATGGAGTTGCGGATTTTACATTTTAGGTTATTTGCCTTGGAAAAGGCCCAAAACTTTTTCTCAAGGAATAAGCTGCACAGCTCAGATTTCAGGAAATAGTGCAATGGATGGCTAGGAAGATGGTATGTGTGTGCGTGGCTGTACAAAATTTCTCTCTTGTGTATACTTTTACACCAGCAATACCAACTTCAACTAAGTGTTAATCCCTCTACCCGCACATCTATCAAAGCCATCACAATATTTCAAAGCTGCCACTATACCTATGCACGCCCAAATGGTAACAGTGCACAGCATAAGATCCTTCCCGTAGACGCAAAAGGACATTAAATGGGCACACCGGACTTGTGTCCCTTTTGCAGTGATGGATTTCCACCATTCTCACGACTCGAAGTTTTTGAGCTGGCCTCATAATTAACCCGATTCGCGCCTGGTGCGCCTTTGCTAAATGACCAACCGTTTACATGACTACTGTTAATAGCATTGTTCTTGTAATTGAGAAGCAAATGGTTCACACAAGCAGTGAAGCTTATTTTGGAACTCCACATGCAAATACCCATCTGCATTCATTCCACACAACTTTGCATGGTCAACTTCACTTTCCCGCCACGTTTTCCCACAGAAGACTTGAATTACAAATAGTTACTGCATATTTGTGATAAGCGTTTAACAATCTGATGCAACGGGAGCCTGGATAGTTCGGTCGATGTGGTGATCAGGCTACTGGTTGGACAACCCAGGGAGTCGTGATTCGAAACCCGGCAGAGGCAATAAACCCTTCTCTTGTACAAAGCGTATAGATCAGTACTGGGGACGACTTACCCTCCGGTAACGCGACTTTTCCTCCAGGTCGTAAATCGGCCGATAACACCCACAGTCATCCAAATGCTGAGGTTAAGAATCAGTGGAGCCATACCTTCATTCCCCCCATGCGACTCCGTGGCGTGCTCGGGAACTTCACATTATTTGCATATTTTATACGTTAATTTATGAATGTATAATAATGTATATAATATATATGCCGAGGTTAAGAATCAGTGGAGCCATACCTTCATTCCCCCCATGCGACTCCATGGCGTGCTTGGAAACAACTTCACATTATTTGAATATTTTAGACGTTAATTTCTGAATGTATAATAAATACGACATTTTAGAACAGCGTGCAACCTAAATAAAGCCGCGTTTGAGAAACCCTGATCTAAAACATCCGAAACACTTGCAGAATTCTAGCTTTAACATACATGTAAGACACATTCGGCCTAATTATGCCCCTTTGTGCATTTCCATATTAATAACTTACAAATCATTTCAACAGTTTTCACACACAAATCTAGACGAATTTCATATCATACGAGATCCTGCCCCCCTGTGGAACGGGTAACGCGCCTTTCCCGCCGGTAAAACGGCCGGATAGAGGTGCTGACCACTCACCTTTTTTTCTAGGGCAAGATTGCGAATGGGTTGGAGTTATACTTCCGTCCACCCCTCTGTGCCTGCCAGGGCAGGTCATGGGGGGTGACCTTTTTATGCCTTTATGAGACAAACCCTTTTTCCAAGTTTCCTTTCCATCACCGTCAATCCAGAAGACGAGAAGAAAATTTGTAGTTCTGCAGCAAGATTGGCACAGTTATAATGCTGTTTAGTTAAAGTATTCTAACTCTTGTAATGAGAATGTTGCAAAGAAGAATTAAGGTCATGTCTCTGTATGTTAATTAAAACATGTCGTGCACTGAACTAACGAAGGACTATGCCAGGAACGACACGTATGGAGGAAAGTGGGGGGGGGGGATTATTCATGTAATCGAAATCTACACACTATGAGCAGCAGCCAGGGTAGCTCAGTTAATATAGTGACTAGGCTACGGTGTGGGCGGTCCGGGGTTCGCATTACGACATGGCCAACAGACTTTTCTTCAAAGAAAGAAATAAACAAATGATCATAGCATGAAATATCAGTACAGCTACATGTTTCGACGTCGCGACGTCATCATCAGGCTAGCTGTAGAACATTTTAAAAAGAATATTTCCAGCTATGTAATTGTATATTCCTCTTAGAATGTTCTAAAGCTAACCTGATGATGATCGCGCGACGTCGAAACAAATAGCTGTTCTTATAATAAAACTAACTAGATGCACTAATTTCTCAAATTTATTTTTTGGAATATAACTCTACATGTTTCGGACAGGTTTTCTGTCCATCATCAGGAGTCTAGTACTGTATGACATATACCTATTGCTGTGTATACAGTACTAGACTCCTGATAATGGACAGAAAACCTTTCCGAAACATGTAGAGTTATATTCCAAAAATAAATTAGAGAAATTAGTGCATCTGGTTGGTTTTATTATAAGAATATAACACGATGCACGGTCCTCTGAATGTCAAACATGTAGCTGTATTGATATTTTGTAAAATGTCGTTGTGTTCGATGGTCAATTGTTTATTTCTTTCTTTGTAGTACAACACGCAACAGGATGCATAATTTTTAAAAGACTTTTCTTCTTCAGAACGCCCAGAAAGGTTCTGGGGATCACACAGTGTCCTGTTCAATGGGTACCAGTTATCTTTTGAGGAGGTAAAGAGGCCGGGGCGTGAAGTTGAGCAATCACCTCCATATAACGCCGATGATAAGAATGGGTGGAGCTACCTCTATTCCCTCATGACGTGGATAAGGAAAACTTTGCCTTTTATTGGAACATAGCCTGTGAGCAGAAATTCTACACAGAAATATGTAAACTCTCACATGCACATATCTGCGTTCCAGTGACCTCTGCGTAGAGAGACAGGCATTTGGCATTCAGCAGTTTTTCCCAGAAGAGCTTTCACTAGCGAAATGACACACGCGCGCGCGTACGCACACACAAACACACACACACACACACACACAGTTGCGACGTTGACGGCCCTGGGGTCAGTTTGCTGTAGCTTTGTCACTAAAAGATCCGGGTTCGGTATCTCGCAACGCAATTTTAGCCCTAACCTTTCTTCTGTCATACATACCAACGTCATTATTACTGACCCATCGTGTGAGACGTTTCGGTATTACAAGAAGCGAGAAATTATTGACTAGCTGAGCGACAACCAGGATTCTATTGCATGGAGTTAGTCATCTTTAGTGTTTGCGTCCCGTTGCACCAGATTAAGTACTTAAATGGAAGTATAGGTTATGTTGGACAACAGTCTTCTATTATTATCACGTATGGCCGTTAAAATTATAACAACAACAGTGGATAGACTTTAAAACAACATGTTTCGACATGAGTAGGTCATCTTCAGGTTTTTCTCTAACGTAATGATTTTCAGTTTAGTGTACATTACTGGCAGTTGTCCACTATCATTTTTATAGTTATTATTTCTATATGATAACAATAAATAACGTTGCGCAACATAGCCTATAAGCCTACTTCTATTTACGCAGCAAGTCATACAATTAACTGAGCCACTGGATGTCAAACAAGATGACGCTACTGAAATATATACAGAACTGGCTGAATTCGATAGAAATACAATAATTCCTCAAATTTGGCTACTTTTTGCTCATGATTCCGTCCCTCGCTGACGATTTTGGTGCAGTATCCACCAATTCAGTGCGTCGTGCAATTATTGGGGACACTATTTTCCCCGGCCGACTATACGTAACTAGTACAGCCATCTTGTCCTTCATTCCCTTGTTTGTGGAACCAATTAGCAGCCTCTTGACACTGAGTCAGTTGCAAATAAACAAAGCGTTCTATTTCCATATCATTTCGAAACGTCCAGCGTCTGGTGGATACGACAAGCGAATTTATTTTACTCTACGCGTAGTGGCCAATAATATTTGCAATTAACAGACGCAGTGACCTATAACAAGTGTAAAACTCACATCAACTGATTGATTAAACATACGGCAGGCCCACAATGATTTTATTAAGCAGCTGTAACCAGTTCACTTTCTCATATGAATCCATCACTTTCGAAATCTGAAAGGAGACATTCGTCACAAAGATGAAACCAATATGTGCATATAAACATACAAGAGTATCTTATGTTATATTACAGAATTACAAACATAGTAAGCGCCCTCCATGTACACATATATTTCGGCTACTCTTTTGGCCATTCTCTGGGAGGTGTCAGCAGTGGCCTACCCAGGAATTTTGTTCGTGGGGGGGTTCAATAAATTCAGTTGAGGACAGAGGACAGAGAGAAAGGGGATCTGGGGGGCGGTAGCCCCCTAGTCAGGGTTTCTGGAGGCAGCTGTAATTTGGTACAAGAAGTTTCATTTTATATAGTAAAATTTTCTTCATTTTTTGGTACTTTAAGACTATTTATGATGACAACCAATTTATTTGTCATTGCTAATGTAAAACAAATGCGAAACCAGGTAGTTTTAGAATTTTACTGCCTTTTTTCCGAACATCTTAGGGTGTTGGCGTCCTAAATTCAGCAGTTTTTAACAGTTTTCACAATCGGGTTGAGTTTGGCACGATTTTGGAGGGCCTTGTGAATTTCGAGGAGGGGGTGTTTGAACCCTCCAAACCGCCCTCCCCTCGGTACGCCACTGGTTGTCAGGCAAATGATGGCTACAAGTGTGACCGAAATACATATCTACATGTAGGACACTTACTATGTCTGTAATGTAGTATAAGATATACTTTTAAATGCTTACGGGTTTGTTGGTTTCATCTTCGTATCTAATCACCTTCACGCATGGTCATGGGTTATTTAAATTTGAGCCAATCTTCGTTTTGGTTTGTCGGTCCGTTTGATACATGACAGAGCCCACTGGTGCGGTTTTATGTACACCTTGCATGTTTGCGTCCATATACAGATATGTATTTACAATGAAAGGGATGAGAGGTATGGCTGCGTTCATTCGAAGGTCAGTTGTCAACTTCACAATTCGGTCTTTTCCACTCGAAAAATAAAAGGCCGGTGCCCATTCAATAGGAGGCTAAGTGGGCTCTGCAGCCGGTATTATCGTTTTTGAAGACGAGAAAAATTTCTTGCCCCTGTCGGTATTAGAATCATGGGGCATCCAGCACGTAGCTTATTCGAAGTACCGAATACTGGTTAGTTTAAGTGACTATAAAGTAAAGTAAAGTAAAAAAAGAAAACCCTTTATCACAGCCTTATATACTTCCCCCCCCCCCCACACACACGTACATATACGTAGTATTCAAGCTGTATAATATGTAAATAACCCAGAATTTTAATTTCAGAATCCGTTCTGAACGGTCAGCTGGCCCAAAACAGTGAGCGCTGAAGACAATAAAAATTTAACTTTCAGTCAATGCATATTATTTCACACAGTGAAAGTACTTTTCTTTCTTAGAGCTCCTGAGTTCCAGGAAAAAAAAAATTTCACTTTTGTTGGAACGTCCCCAGCAGAGGCGGATCCAGATTTTGTGGGGCCCCAAGCTTATACAATTTTGGGGGTCGTCTTCAAGAAAAAGCGCGAATACAAAATTGGGTAAGAAAGTGAATATTTATTTAGAATGATAAAATGAATAGCAACAAATTGTAAATTTAAAAAAAAAAAGCTGGCTAATACCACAAAGTTCATAAAATCCGGAGAAATAGCATAATATTTTCATCAATGAACTGCCTGCCACGCCTGTACAATGCCTTTTTTTTCTTATACATTCTGGCTGCATACACTTTGATCGCTTCTTCACCATACAACGATTTTGTAATATCATGTTTTGTAAACAGAATAGAAAGACAATCCACTCTTCCCTCTGGCATCGTTGATCGGAATTCGATTTTTATAATTGATGTCTCAGAAAACTTTCCTTCAACTTCACAACTCTTTATCGGTGACGTCACAAAAGTTTTTAGGATTTTTGTCAAATTTGAAACCCCCCCCCCTCATATCAGTTTCTTTCATATGTGAGCTGTAAGATTTCAGGGAATTTGTAGGACATTGCTAGGGCCCCTGCATGGGCCTTGGAAGGGGCCCGTGCAAGTGAGGGCCCATGAAACTTAAACTTCATTAGCTTCACACTAAATCCGCCCCTGGTCCCCAGGCTTCGTCCATTTGCCTTCCGTTTGTTCTTCCGTTGGCACCAGGTTGGAAGTGAGGATGAGGATGAAGCAATAGTAGAATGATACTGACAGGGCAAACACGAATTATTTCGCACCAGAAACTACGTTGTATGTAAATACCCATATTCTACCCCAAAGAAAACACAATACGCTGAATTATAAAGCACAACCACTAAATGCTCTATAGCGAAATATTCGCTGTTTATCCCAAGGATTATACATAATACAGAAATACTCTGCGTGCCCCTCGCCAAATATTATTGAGCTAATCACGTACAGAAGAATTAGACTGACGTGGCATGAGGCACGTTTGGAGAAGAAGAGAGGTGCACACAGGATTTTGGTGGGAAGACATGAGGGCAAGGACCATTTGGACGACCTAGGAGTAGATAGGAAGATAATATTAAACTTCATCTTCAATAAATATATTTGGGAGACGGAGATTGGATTTATCTGGCTTAGGTTTGGGACGAGTGGCGAGCTCTTGTTGATACTGTAATGAACCTTCGAGTTGCACAAAATGCGGGAAATTTCTTGACTGGCTGAGAATGTATTTGCTTCTGAAGAAGGACTCTGCTTCGTGGAGTTGTTTGGTGGGATCGAGGAAGAGGTTTAGGGGTAAACGTGGAAGTAAACACGCTAACCTCTAGGCTTTAAGAGGTTCGTTTCGTGAATTTGGCGTTTGTGAGACCTTGCATCATTAGAACAACTATGTAAGCAACTAGCTATATATACAAATTCCGTTTATTGATCTTTTTAAATCAGCTCTACATGTTTCGTGCGACAAATTCGCCTATCCTCAAGAGCACATTTTGACTGTATGTACAGCGTTTGGTACAATGCGGTCGGCAGCAATATTGGCGCATTGTACCAAAGCTACATATACTTACCTACTTACTCCATGGTGCAGAGTCCTTCTTGAGAAGCTAACTGGTTTGCAGCTAGTCAAGAAATTCCCCGCATTTCACGGAACCCGAAGGTTCATTACCGCACTCACAAGCGTCAGCCACCTGT
>Ga0123354_10016810_pt1 | contig 11459 bp, 11 predicted proteins | sample TergutLab28metaG_2_FD_97872 | JGI IMG/M metagenome (GOLD analysis project Ga0123354, IMG submission 97872) | Labiotermes labralis P4 segment gut microbial communities from Petit-Saut dam, French Guiana - Lab288 P4 | ecosystem: Host-associated > Arthropoda: Insects > Digestive system > Gut ... | reverse complement strand
AGGGGCTAAACAAATGCTTAATCTCAGAACGTGTTATAAAAGTGACAGGCAATACGTAATTAAAAATTTAATCTCTAATTACAAACTTGTTGCTTGATGTGGAATTTTGTCGTACACCCCATATATTTTATTTGGTTCAACACTCGTTCAACATCTTCCGGCTTGTAATACATTTTGTGATTGATTTGCGAATAGGGTATTATTCCATTATCTCGATAAGTTTGCAAAGTCCGCTTTGAGATATTCAGCATCATGCAGACTTCTTGATAGTCGAGCCATTTCCCCAATTCTTTACTTTGCAGACGACAAAGGTTATTCACTCTTTGAACGAATTGCCGGAATCGTTCCGTCATCGTCTCAAATGTACGCGCTTCAATACTTATTATTTCCATAATTTTTTTTTGTCTCAAAGGTAATATAACATTTTCTGTAAATTCTCAAAATTTTCAGAGGTGTCCTCAAGTTGCGCCGAGTTGCTTCGGTAAGAGGAGACAAAATGTGAATTTTTAACATTTACCCGAAATATTATGTTGAAGAATTATCCTTTTTATTTTGTTGGTGCAAAACGCAGAGTTTCAAAGCAACAAAATCGCAAATAGTTAATATATAAATATTTATGATTTTCTTTGCAGTGTATAGTCGAACAATTACAGTAACTATACAGATTTTAATCACTAAAAAAACAATTATAATTATGGAAAGTAACAGTAGAGTAGTAAAAGACATTGACGAAAAAGCGTTATTAAATTCTATTTACGAGAGGGATTGGGGAAACAGTCTTCCCGATAAACTTACAACACAGAGTAAACAAAATACTGCAAATGAAGAATCTGTGCAGGTTGCATCTGTTGAAGCAACTGCAACAAGTGAACAGAGTACACAATCCGAAAGCAAACGGATAGGCAGCAAACAAAGAAAAACCTCTTTAGAAGAATTCAAAAAACAATTTATGATATCACCGAAGATTGACGACCGAAAGCCTGTTTTTGTCAGTCTTGTTACTCGTGATAGCTTAGACAGGGTTGCTCGTCTTTTCGGCGAACGAGGACTAAGCGTTTCGGGATTGGTTGAAAATCTTGCACGAAACTTTCTTGAAACCTACAAAGACGATGTTGAGCAATGGAGAAAGATGTATACAGAGTATAATCAGTATAATGTATAAACTGTATGTACTCAATCTGTTACTTTGGCATCGAAGATGTTCATGTTCATTGGAGCATGGCAAGTTGTGTCTTGGGACGCCCGAAACCTTTCGGGCGTCCCAAGACCACTTGAAAAATACCTCCGAAGTCAGCATTTTTCATAAAATATAAACCATTTAAAAACAAACAAGATGACAACAGAAAAACAATTCAACAAAGGCGGTCGTCCGCCAAAAACAGACCTATGCCGGCATCGGTATTCCATCAAATTGAACGATGTCGATAATGCGCGTTTCCTTGCGATGGTTGATGAAACAGGCTGGACGGACAAGGCAAAATTCATCAAGGCAGTTCTTTTTACAAAGGAAATCAAGTATGTGAAATATGACAGGGCAGCAATGGATTATTACATGAGATTAACCACTTTTTACTCTCAATTCAGGGCAATCGGGGTGAATTATAATCAGGTAGTAAAACATTTGAAAGCGACTTTTTCGGATAAAATGGCGCTTGCTTTTCTATATAAATTGGAGAATGCAACGAAAGAGTTGGTTGCAATAAATCGAAAAATTGAGGAATTGACGAGGGAGTTTGAGGAAAAATATTTAACAAAATAACACGAGTCAGATAAAAATCAGTACCTTTGCAGGTAACATTAGTAGAGAATTTCAAAAGTTGATGTAAGAGGGTTGTCTGTTTTTTCAAAGAATAATAAAATATGCAAGATAGATTATTAAGTTTTATTGCCCAAGAAACTAACGGAAAATGCTATCAATCGTTTCGCTATTGTGCTGACGAAGAGATAAGAATGCCTACTCTCGACTATGAAGACAAGGGTAGCGAGTTTTCGTTGGTAAAAAATTCTTATGGTGAAACAGACACAGGCTTAAAAGAAACGAAAAGTTTGAAAGACAAAGCAAACAAAATAATAAACAATGACCCTCTATTTCACTTTTTTTTAGACGGTTCCCGCCGTACATACAAAGTCGACGACATTGAAATAAATAGAAATGTATATCCGATTATCTCAGGGCAAATCGGTGTTGCTTGTTGTCAAAGATTATCACCAGACAAATTTAAGAGTGCAGAATTTGAACGTAAATTAGTTTTATCATTACCAAAAGCAGCCAATCCGAATGCAGGTGATGCTAAACTATTTTTTAATTCACTCACTTCCAAAGTAAATAAACTATCTGCTATTGAAAAAAGAGGAATTCAATTTGATAAAATTTTGTCGTATGACTCAAAGAAACAAGATGACGGCACAAAATACGAACATCTTGGAATTGCAACCATTCAAGACGAAATGATTGAAACAGAGAAAAAAATTGTTGCATCACTCTACGATAAAGGTTTGATAAATCCAGACAAATATCTGATAAAAGACGGCTCTTTGCAGTACAAACCAATGAAAACAGGTGATTTCAAAGAACTTATAAAAATCAAAAATCACTATAAAAGTGTCATTGGAGTATCAAAAATGTTCAATCCTGAACTTTGCATAGATAAAGAAGGGAAAAGCAATGTAGACAAAATTGCCAACCTCAAACTTTTTCACAGGACACCTGTATATAAGTACAGAAGCGAAATAGTTGGCAATGTTTATTTTGCAATTTGGTATGTGCGAATTAGAGAAAAAGAACATTCGGCAAGCCCCTTTGCAGGAGTATTGAAAATTGAGAAAATTCTTATTACAGATGAAGAGACTGAAAACGGACTTGACAGCCAAGAAGTTGATTTAATAACTGCAAACATCATCAATGAGAGAAATCCTGTTTGTTATGGTAAAGATGACCGTTGGGCAAATCATTTATATCCGATTTATTTAACAGAAACATTTATTAAAAGCACATATTTAAGCGATATAAACTTTCTAAATATATTCTAATGAAGAAAATAGGAAAAATCATAGCCACAGAAAAAGCCCCTACAACCGTAGATTACTTTTTCTTTTGGACGGATAAAGAACGAATTATTAAACCGTTTGATGTGATAAAAGTTTCACATCTAAATGGCTCAACAACTTTTGGGGTTGTAGAAGAAATCTCACATTTAACGGACGGTGCGAGTTTTTTAGCGGGCTTTATATCAAGCGACTTTGGCGAAGTAGAGGCAAAATCCTACACAAATAGAATCGGCATGAACTACATAAAAGCAAGAGTTGTAGGGAATACCAAGAATATTTATACACCCGTTTTGGACGGTGCAATCGTAACATTTGCAGACCCAAATGATGTTACAAAAGCTTTAGGGTTAGAAAATATTAAAAATCCTTTGCCTTGTGGAATAATTGAAATGTATGAGGGCGAAGACAGAATCAAAATTCCGGTTAATTTCAATTCTCATTTTTTGATTGGGCCCGAAGGTGCGCACCTCAATATTTCGGGAATTTCGGGCTTGGCTTCAAAAACTTCTTACGCAATGTTTTTACTCAAAAATATTCAAGAACGCTATTTGAAAGATGTAAAAGACGAAAGCGTTGCATTTGTATTTTTGAACGTAAAAGGTCGTGATTTATTGGCGATTGACGAGCCAAATGAAGAGTTACCCGAAAACGACAGAAAAATGTATGTGGAATTAGGTTTGGAGATAAAGCCTTTTAGCAATGTTAAATATTTTTATCCGTATTCAAAAGATATAAAATCAACAACATACGCAGACATTAAAGATGTAAAAAGCCAGCAGGAACTCAAAAAGGCATTTCAATATAAATACTTGTTTGAGGATGACAAAGAAAGTTTGGATTTACTTTTTGCAAACATTGATGACCCAACTCAAACAATGGAATCTATCGTAAGTTTCATTACTTCAGGTGAAGGAACATTCAGTGGAATTACAAATTGGGAAGATTTAAAAGACGAAATCAAAAAATATCAAGAAAAGGGAGACACAGGAAAAGACAAAACAATTTCTGTGTTAAGTTGGAGAAAATTTTACCGTTTGTTTAGAAAATCATTAGAACGCAATTTGTTCTTTTCCAATTCTTTAAAAAAAAATGATTCGGAGGTTCGGTTACAAGAATCTATCAAGCAAATTCAAAAAAATGACATATTTGTAGTTGATATTGCAAAGTTGGACGAAGAAGCACAAGGATTTGTTTTTGGAGATGTTATGCGTGCAATTTACGACTTGAAATTAGGGCAAATAGAGAGAGAAGACTCGGAAATTCCGTCAAAAATCATCATTTTCATAGACGAACTAAACAAATACGGAAGTAAAGATGTTCCCAAGAATTCGCCAATATTAAGGCAATTACTTGATATTACAGAACGTGGTCGCTCTTTGGGTATCATTCTTTTTGCTGCCGAACAATTTAAAAGCGATATTCACGAACGAGTAAAAGGTAATTGCGCAACACACGCTTTTGGGCGGACAAATGTAATAGAAGTTTCAAAAGCCGATTTTCAGTATATGCCATTAGTTTACAAATCAATGCTTACAAGATTGGAACAAGGCGAATATATATTACAAAATCCTATTTTCCGTTCACCTTTGAATATCAAATTTCCACGTCCTCTTTATAAACAATTTAAGAATGGATAAAACAGAAAAAACGATTATAGGAAAAGATGTTATTGAATCATTGACAACATCAATGTATGATGACCCGCGTTTTGTATATCGCGAATACATTCAAAATTCTGCTGATGCAATAGACAAAGCGCGTAAAATAGGTATAGTAACAGATGGCAATATATATATCGAAATTGACACCGAAAAAAGAAGAATTGAAATTGAAGATGATGCAATAGGAGTTGAAAAAGACAAAGTTGTTGAAATTTTGAAAAATATTGCTCAATCCACAAAAGAGAAAGGTGTCGATAAAGGATTTCGGGGCATTGGACGACTTGGTGGTTTAGGTTATTGTGACAAACTTATTTTTGAGACTTCTTCACAAGGGGAGAATGTAAAATCAGTAATGATTTGGGATGCAAGAAAGTTAAAAAACATTATTGCAGACCGTTCACACAAAGAAGAAGCATCAGCTGTAATTGATGAAGTTACATCTTTTAAACAAGAAAAAGAAAACTCTGAAGAACATTATTTCAAAGTTATTTTGGAAGATGTTACAAATGATATCTTGTTGGACGTGAAGGATATTAGACAATATTTGTCGATGATTGCACCTGTCCCTTTCAAAAAATCTTTTTTTTCGGAAAAAATCTATAATGAATTGAAAAAAGAAAACATAAAACTTGATGAGTATAATACTTTTGTTAATACAGAGCAACTTTTTAAAGGTTACAATTGGTATATTTACGAAGGCGACCAAAATAACAAGAAAAAAGTTGGGGAAATATTTGATGTACTATTTTTCAAAGGACAAAATAAAGACGGACAAAATATTTTTTGGGGTTGGTATGGAATTGCAGAAAAAAATGAAACATTGCGCAGTGTAAATTATGCTCGCGGTTTTAGATTACGTAAATCAAACATCCAAATAGGAAGTGCTGATACTCTGCAAAAACTTCAAAGAGATAGACGTTTCCAATTTTATTTTTTTGGTGAAGTGCACGCCTTACACTATGATTTACATCCTAATGCGAGAAGAGATTACTTTTCAGAAAACGATATTTGTAGAGAATTTGACGAAAAATTGAAAAGATTCTTTTATGAAACAATCGCCCCTCTTTGTAAGGCTTCTTCGGCTGTTAATAGTGCTATTAATAAAATAGATACTCACAACAATTTAGTTTTTGAGTATGAAAAAAAAGAAGCCGAAGGGTTTATTAGTAAATCGGAGCAAGAAGAATACATTAAAAGAATCGAAGATGCAAAAAAGAAAGCAGAAGAAGGAGCAAAAATATTAGAAAAATTGAAATCTAAGGAAAATAATCATATTTCAAAGATTATTGAAAAAAGAATATCAGATATAAATGTCGAATTTAAAAAGAAAGAAAACGAAGAAGTCGAATTAAAAACAAAAACGGTTTTTCGTACCGACAAACTTTCAAAATTAAACAAAACCGACAGAAAATTTTTAGGTGAAATCTTTACAATTATCAATGATGTATTGACCAAAGATCTTGCTGAAAATTTAATTCAAAAAATTGAAGAAAAATACAGATAAATTTACAAATATGAAAGTTGATAAATTTGATATTGGTGCTGAAATTATTTCAATTCTTACTAAAGGAATGTATCCTGACCCAAGAGATGCGGTCAGAGAATATGTCCAGAACTCAATAGATGCAAAATCTACATTTGTTGAAATAAAAGTCAGGCAAAACTCCGTTGTGGTTGAAGATAATGGGATAGGAATGAATTATCAAACCTTACGAAAAGCAGTAAGGGTTGGAGTATCAGATAAAACACCAGGAAAAGATGTAGGTTTTATGGGAATAGGACTTTATAGTGCATTTCATCTATGTGATACGCTGTCTATATATACAAGGCAAAAAGATACAATGCCTCAAATGCTTGAAATTAATTTTTCGGGAATGAGAAAGTTATTGGAATATCAAAAAGAAAAAAGGTTAGCAGGAGAAATTCAAAGTGAAGAATTAGTTGATTTACAATCTTTGCTTTCTACTTATATTACACTTTCTAATGAAAATGAAATTGCAATAGAAGAGTATCCAGTTGAACAAGGTACAAGAGTTGAATTGGTTGGACTAAATCCTATTTTGGATGATTTGTTAAACAACTTTAATGAGTTATATAATTACTTGCAAGATGTGGTTCCATTACATTTTAATAAAGAAAAATTTAAATGGGCGGATGAAATAGAAAAAAAATTGCAAGATGTTTGTAAAAGACATGACGCAAAATTTCAAGTTGTTGATTTAAAATTACAAGTCGGTACTAAAATAGAAAACTTATACCGCCCATACACAAATGATATTTTTACAAATCATACATCATTCGAGCCACACTTTGAAGAAATAATTGATAAAGGTGTATTTTTAGGAATTGCTTGGGGATGTTTAAATTCGAGTAGAGATAGAATTTTAAACTCAGAAAAGGATACCCTTAATCGAAACTTGCGTGGATTTATACTCAAAAAACAAGGTTTTTCAATTGGAGATAGGCAGTACTTTTCAAGTTATTTTGGAGCTTCCAATACATATTATCATAGATACACAGGAGAAATAATAATTATTAATGAAAATATCTTACCAAATGCCGCAAGAAATGATTTGGAATCTTCCGATTTAAAAAAACTATTTTTATATCAAATCCAAAATAAAATAGTTCCGGCTTATACTGCTATAGCGAGTAAGTTTCAAGAAGAAAATATAGCCAATGAAGTTTTAGCAAAAGAGGTAAGTAATTTGAAAAGAATATTAGGAGAATATAATCCATATGAAGATAATTATAATGTGTTTATTAATCAAATTAAGGAGATTGACGATAGCTTAAAAGCACTCAAAAAGAAAGAGAGAAAGTACACATCTGATGATAAAAGAGAATATGACAACATAAAGCAAATTGCAGAAAAATTAAGAAGGGATATTAGTTTAAAATTTGTAGAAATTACGTCAAAGAAAAAAACTATAAAAAACAAATCTAATGACAATACAGCCAGTTATGCTAAAGGACTAAGTGGTTTCAAAGATGTAGCAATAACACCTGAATACGAAAGTCTATTGGATTTGGTTCGACAGATGGAATTTACATGTGACGAACCGATGAGTAAATTTTTGGAGTTAATAGATGAACTTTTTTTAAAGTCAAGTGTAAATTCAAAATTTGAATACAGACAATTATTAAATAAACTTCGAGACAACTTTGAAAATGAATAGATTTAATTCCGAAAATAAAAAAATCATTAGGACGAATTGGGCAAAACCTATTGTGAGTTACATCAAAGATACACTTAATAAAAAATTGTTCTATTTAGGACTCCCTGACACAGAAGCTTACGACATTGTAGAATGGCTTGAATATATTGATATTGTTTATGCCTTTCAATGCAGGGAATATCCCCAACCATCAAGTCCAGAACAAAACAGAGACAAAGTGTTGGCATTGGAAAATACGTTGAGAACATTTGAACGTAAAAGACAATTAACAACTTTCGACGTTTTTGATGGTTATATAGAAGAAGTTATCTTGAGAGGTTTCGACAATTCACCAACTATTAAAGAATTTGTGCAGCAAGAAGTAATCACATTATACAATTTAGACTTTTGTGGGCAAATTACATCTCCTCTTGAGTTCAAAGATAGAAACGGAAATCTGAAAACGGCATATAAATTTGATGCAATTGGTAGATTATTGGATTTGCAAAAACAGATTATATTTCCCAATAAAAAATTCTTAATGTTTTTGACATTACATTGTAGTTATAATGGAAAAGAGTTGAATAATTTTATTGAAAATCCTCCAAACTCAGATATACAAGAATATTTATTAAAAACATCCCATTTATCTAAAGGTAAAAAAGCTCCTTATTTGGTTAAGGCTTTTGTTTCTCACTTTATGTTACAATTTTTTGCAACAAATGGATTTATCGCAGAAATACTTCCAACAATATACTATATTGGAGACAACAATCATCCGATATTATTCTTTACTATTTTAGGTACAAATACACAAAACGGAAGCGCGGGAGGAGTAGTCCATTATCAAAAATTAAAAGACATTATACATTGCCCATTTATAGAAATAAATGACAGTGGTTTTGTTAAATCTGAGACATTCTCATTGAACGGAGATACAAGTTTAGATGTCAATATAACACCATTACATCTATTCAAAAAAACAAAAACATATAAAAATCTTTGGAAAGAAATAAGTGATGAAGCGTAATATACTATTGATAGAGCCAAATTATAAGAATAAATATCCACCCATTGGTTTAATGAAAATAGCAACATATCATCGAATACTTGGTGATAAAGTTACTTTTTTTAAAGGAGATTTAAAAGAATTTGTAACCAATTTGTTGACAAAAAAGTGTATCGAAAAACTTTTTAAGATTGACGAAGCAATAAATTGGAACGCTTATTATGAAAATATCAAACAATATTTAAAAAATGGGAAATCGTTTGACTATTATAGTTTTCCGTTTACAAAATCAAACTATCAACCACTTTTAGAAAAAGCGATAAAAGAACAAAAAAAGTATTTTCAATCAAAAGAATACGAAAAAGAGCCGTTATTTGACCGTGTTTATGTAGCAACTCTATTTACTTTTTATTGGAAAATAACTATTGAAACTATCAATTTTGCAAAAACTCTTGTCAAGAAAGATACAGATGTTTTCGTTGGTGGCGTTTCAGCAACCCTACTATACGATGATATTCTTGAGCAAACAGGAATTAAATCTATTAAAGGACTTCTGAATAAGCCCAAAATGTTGGATAAGAATAATGATATTGTTGTTGACGCGCTACCTTTAGATTATTCCATTTTAGATGAAACAGATTACAAATATCCCGAAAATAATGCATATTACGGTTACATGACGCGCGGTTGCATTCGGAAATGTTCATTTTGTGCTGTTCCAACATTAGAGCCACAATATTATGAATATGTTCAAATCAAACAAAAAATAGAAGAAACGAAAGCAACTTTTGGTGAACAGCGAAATCTTTTATTGCTCGATAACAACGTTTTGGCATCACCTCATTTTTCTGAAATAATCCAAGAAATTATTGATTGTGGTTTTGGGAAAAATGCATCATATACAGAACCCAACGAGTATGAAATTGCAATAAAAAATTTAGAAAAAGGACTAAATGATACTGCGTATATAAAAAAAATGTTCAATCTTAATTTGTTATTGCTAAATCGTTTAAATGGTAAAAGCGAACAGGATTTTTATAACTTATTGGAAAATAATCAATTATTAAGTATTCATACTACAATAAAAAATAATTTATTGCAGATTGCTTCCGCAGTTTTACCTATTTATACGAAATATTTTCGCAAAGTACCAAAACAACGCTACATAGATTTCAATCAAGGTGTTGATGCGCGATTATTTACTGAAGAAAAGGCAAATTTACTTGGAAAAATCAACATTCACCCTTTGCGAGTTGCTTTTGATAATATAAAAGACCGGAATTACTACGAAAATGCAATTCGTTTGAGCGCAAAAGCTGGAATAAAAAACTTTTCAAATTACATTCTTTATAATTTTAAAGACGAACCGAAAGATCTTTATCAGCGATTAAAAATTAATATTGATTTATGTGAAGAATTGAATATCAATATTTATTCTTTTCCAATGAAATTTCACCCGATTACAGGAGAAGACCGTTTTAATCGTGATTATTTGGGTAAACATTGGAACAGAAAATACATTAGAGCAGTACAAGCGGTATTAAATGTAATAAAAGGGAAAGTAGGACGTGGTAAAGAATTTTTTGAAAAGGCCTTTGGCAGAAACGAAGACGAATTTTTTAAGATTTTGGAAATGCCCGAAACATTTATTTTGTATCGTCTTTTCTTTGAGTGGTTGGGAGATAAAAAACATTATTTTGTCTCAACAAATGCTTGGTGGCAATGTTGGAATGAAACATTTGCAGAGCTAAACAAAGAGGGTACGGAAGAATTGAAAAAGATAATACACGAAAACCGATTCTCTTCTATACCTCACAATTCTGAAAATCCAAAATTTTCGGTACTGTTGAATTTTTACACTAATTATAGAGATGATGTCATTACAAAAGGAACAGAATTACACATGTTAAAACAAGAGTATGATGCCAATCCAACAAGAAAATTGAGAAGGAAAAAGGGCTAATCTTCGCAAAAATCTAAATAATTATGACCACTGATTCAATGAATATAAGCCTGTAAACAGTTGAGATAGCGAAGGGGTTGCCGAAGGTGAAGTTTGAGTGAAATGGAGAAATAGTTTATTTTATCTTCTGTAAATGCACTAAAGGTATAGAATGAGCAAATAAAACAAACCATTAGACTATATCCGCCGTCCCAATTCTCATCTGCAACCCTCGTTGTCCTGCGCTGACAAAAATATGGTTATACAGCAAACATGTATCATGAATGTAAGTCGGAAAATGCTTTTTCATGCCAACCGGCGAACAACCGCCCCGAATATATCCGGTTAAAGGCAAAAGGTCTTTTTGCGGAATCAAATCGCAATTTTTGTTGCCGGAAACTTTTGCCGCTTTTTTCAAATCCACTTCGCTATCGCCCTGAATGACGCAAACGAAATAACCGCTCTTATCGCCTTTCAACACAAGCGTTTTGAAAACTTGTTCCATCGGCTCATCGAGTGCTTCCGCTACGTGCGGAGCGCTCAAATCATTTTCATCAAACTCGTATGAAATGAGTTCGTATGAGATTTTCGCTTGGTCTAACAAGCGGGCGGCGTTTGTTTTATTGATTTTCATTCATATT
>Ga0123354_10016809_pt1 | contig 11460 bp, 5 predicted proteins | sample TergutLab28metaG_2_FD_97872 | JGI IMG/M metagenome (GOLD analysis project Ga0123354, IMG submission 97872) | Labiotermes labralis P4 segment gut microbial communities from Petit-Saut dam, French Guiana - Lab288 P4 | ecosystem: Host-associated > Arthropoda: Insects > Digestive system > Gut ... | reverse complement strand
TTTTTTATGGGAAGAGGGTGGGTTTCCCGATTCCCACGCTTTTTTGTTTTTTTTTTTTCTTTTGGTTCCGGGGGGGGGGGGGGGGGGGGGGGGTCGTCGGGACGTGAACAATTATTTTAGGGGTTCCTCCATGGTGAAAAAAAATTGGGAAACACCGGATCAGACAGAAATTAAAGCTAACCCTGATCATGCCACGAAGACATATGGGGGAGTGAAGGCAACCCACATTCACACTTAACCTAGACATTAAAAGGCCACGTCCCGGCCGTTTTGCGCTCGAGGAACACGAACTCTGCACATATTCAATGGGAGGCTCAGTTGGTTCCAGAGCACGTCCGGACGCTTTGGAGAAGACAAAAATATCTTGCCCGTAGCGGGGATCAAACAGCGATTCCTTAGTCGTCCAAACAGAACTCCAGTATTCCAGTTACTATACCTAGTCAGCTAGCCCGACAAGTGCTAATTATTACACAAGAGGATAATATTAAACTGTATCTAAAATAAACAGACGTGAATGTGGGGACCGGACTGAAATGGCAGCGGGGCAGAATCGATTGGTGGATCCTACACAAAATAGTAATGACGTCTTTGGATTCTAAATTAGAAAACGTAACGTACAGTTACACATCAGCCAAGGCAATCTGGTTACTACAAGGAAGTTACCACGCGCACTAGCTGCAGGGACGACACCCCTGACCATGACGACATCATCGTCCCTTCCAGACGAGGGCGACGGAACCAGACGCAATGCTAAGGGCGCTCGAACCCACTTAGCTGCATCTCAAGAGAGATGCAGCTAAGTGGGCTCATGGCAGTAGGATTATAAATATCTCGTAGGCACCGTCATGCAACAGCATCACTCCACTCTCCCCTTAAATTATCTCACAATTACAGAAGCTCAGTTGTAATGGCGACTTTTCCACAAGGTGGACGACCAGTTCGATTTCCGGCGCGACGGGCCTATTTTCTCTACTCAAAAATGACCAGACTAGATGGGGGCCAAACGACGTCCTATCCGAATGTCTGTGTAAGGTAAAGCGGTCGTGGTGAGAAGCAAATCAAGCGCCACTAACTGGTGATGAAGGTTAAAGATGGTTGAAAGTAAACCTCCACTTCCATACACGGTCAGAAATTTCATACGTCGACACATCATCATGTAGAACTGACGGTTCATTAAGTCATTCTAAAGCGTGCCTTACCAATATATATGACACAAAACACAGGCTGTACACAGTTTTACTGCTTAATGTCGATAACGCGTTTCAGTATCGACTGGGAAACTAATTCGCTTTATAATTCCAACAGAAATATGAACACAACGCAGCACGCCTCGACACACGACACGACACAGCACATCGTCACGGGCATTTAGATATGAAGCCAATTATATCTACCTGAAAATAATCTCTAAGAAGCGGAAACCATTTTTCTGGACACGACCAATAAAGCTGCGATGTGTATATCCTTTAATCGGAAGACGAAATTTGTTGGAAATGGTGTCGCTTGCACGGAACAGGGCACTGGACTACCAACTGCGGGTACGAAATACACTGCTAGACAGTTGCCTACCTCATACTCTGCCGCCGAACTTATGTATTTGTATAATGTTCCACAAACTACTGTTACTGCGTTTCATGCTGTTATATAATATTTTGTTTTGGAATGTGGTCCTGGAGGAAAATGGAGTTCACATGCACCGATCGTGTGCAAAATGCAGTATGACAGGGACTCGAGGTAGTAATACTAATCACCCCTGAATGTAATAAAACAGAGAAACGGTAAGTGGATTCGCCACACATGGCGCAGTAACTGCCTTACAGAACATATTACAGAAGGAAAGACAGGAGGGGCGAGAAGGCGAGGAAGACGACGTAAGCAGCTAATGTTTGGCATTAAAGAAAAGGTACCAAAATTGGGAAAAGAGAGTACGGGGAGGGACGACATGCAGGCAGACTGACAGAGACTTGCAGACAGATTATATGGACGGACGGACGGACGAACAAAGGCAGATTACATTAGTTATATGGACTGTTCAGACTAAACAGACATACGGACAGACAGATAAGACAGACAAACAGATGGGTAGGATAGATAAAGACAGGCAGAAAAATACAAAAATTAGATAGACGGGTACAAATGGTGGCATGTAGACATCCAGACACACACATATATATATATAAATATATATAAGCTGATGGATGGTTGGAAGGGTGGGTGGGTGGATGGACGTACAGTTGGTTGGATGGATACACAGCCAGACTCCATACAGGTACGCTTACCGTATGAGATGTCTCAAGAAAACATTCATACCTGATCGACCGAATGACCTAAGCAACCTCACGAACTTCGGTCACAACAATATTCATTCAACAAGAGAGGTGTAGGATACGGCCGCTGGGACACAGTTTGTAAATTACAGGTCTGGATACAGCGCGTCTACAAGGTGTACCAACTGTGAGTTCTTCAAGATTTGAAGACCTTCCGTGGTCAGACACGCCTGCTCTTGTGACGGGACGGTCTGCTCTTCTTGACTGCCGGAGGTCATCGGCTGCAGAGACCTGAACGACTTCCACCTGCCAGAGATCTGATCGCTGATAACGTAACGGAGATCAGGGGATTTAATTAAAATAAAACCTCAGATCAGGTTTCCCTGTCGCCATGATTTATGCTGCCAATCGACACACCTTCACACCCAGGCCTTAGGGTACGACGCGGACGAAGGCGCTAAACACAGTGCAGTGCCGCGGACAATAATCTCCAGCCAAAATAAGAATATTTCGAACTTCCTTAACCTCCAAATTCCTCTGAGTTTTCCTTCTCCTCCCGTTTATTTGTCCTTCGTCTCCTCTCCTTCATTCTAAATTCCTCCATTCCGTATCTTCACAGTCTTCTTCTCTTCCAGTCCCCCATCAGCTTCCTCTTCTCTTAAAGAAAGCTATCAACTGGAATGTGTCACCGCGTAATCTGATGGTATAAATCTGCCGACGTTTCGGAGAAACTTTATACAATAAGTCCCCCATCAGCTTCCTCTTCTCTTAAAGAAAGCTATCAACTGGAATGTGTCACCTAGTAATCTGATGGTATAAATCTGCCGACGTTTCGGAGAAACTTCATACAACAAGCTTCTCTGCGACACCGATGTGTTTTTACCACATATGAAGTTGTTACACCCTAGAAGACAGCAATCTTCATTGTCAAAGTCACTGTGAAAACTTCAAATTATCTTCTGATTCTTCTTTCTCATCTACATGATGTATTTCTTTGATGTCTAACCCAAGAACTTCGCGTTCGAATATAAAAAATCGCATACATTTGACGAAAATTATTGCTGGAGAGATGTAAAGTGGAGGTGGTCTTAGGGCTTCGTGTTGATGTGGCCCAGGAGAGGGTCAAGTAGCCAGATCCTGTGAATGCGGTAATGAGCCTTCGGGTTCCATATAATGCGGGGAATTTCTCGACTAGCTGAGGAACTGTTAGCTTCTCAAGAAAAACTTTGCTCGATGGTGCTGGTCGGTCCGTCGGAGCGTTGACTGGATGAACGGTCGGTCGGTCGGTCGGTCGGCCGAATGGTTAGGCCTCATTCACACTGCAAGCCGAGCCGAGCCGAGCCGAACCGAACCGATTCGGCCTGGAAAACAAACCTATGTTATTAAGTGGAAGCATTAACACAGCACGCCGAACCGAGCCGAACCGAACCGGACCGAGCGTGTTCACTGGATGACATTTCGTAAGCTGACTCTACTCCCGCCTTCAGGTGAATGGCTGGCTGTTAAAACATGTATACCAGCTTTACGGTTACTTTGAATCTTAACATTAGCGTACCAGACTGCTATTTAAATGGCCTCGACTTCGATTCCAATAGTTGCCATCAACTTTGAAATCAGAATGTACGAATAATAGCAGGTCAATAGTACCTCCCATGACGAAAAGAGTACTGAAAACTCTCCATTCGTACTGTATATAAGGCATACGTACCTCGAAAATTACGAATGCCGCAACGTATTTATTGGTACTCTCCATGCTTTCGAGACAATTACAGCACTGGTCAACTACAGCAGGTCACACCTAGTGTGAAATTCTGCGCACCTGACCTATCTTCCCTTCCTTGAACAAGTTCCAAACTCCTTCTAATGCTTCGAAGCAAGAATTTTGTCCACAAATATTTAGAGACAGCATTCCTGCATCACAGGACGCAGTTTTCAATACGGAGTTAATGTTCTCTGGGGAAATAATCGCTGGTTTACTCCGCGACGCAAAGAGAACGCAAACACAATCTGTGGGTAAAATTCACATCTGTCAACAAGGACCATTCCAGCACAGAGTAAAAACCTGAGACAGTGAACGGAAAACATTTCTCGACAAAAATGAGGAAGTGGGAATTTAAATGAATCTTCGGAGCCGCCCAATGTCATCACATAAGCATCTTAATATTTTCGGAACATATACAATGGACGAACTGTTAGTCTTAACAAAAAAAAAAAGCCTGCCTTTTACTTCCATCAATGGCCGCTACGCTAGCCGGACAATGCTTCGTTGCGTTCATAAACCCCACTCCAAAAGAACAACAAAACGTTGTACTGGTTCCGAGATATAATCCAACCAAGGCGAACACACGTGTGGCGGGAAACGGAACTATTCATTCAGCAGCTCTTATCCGTGACGTCGGCGCTGTGTTTATTAGTCACATTCTACAGCGCCCTCGCAGGCAAGACGAACACTGGACTCGGCTGGGATACATAAAGTGAACATGTATGTTTAACTTTACTTCCCTGGTTGTTGCAGCCGACACATCAATGCCCCTTTGTTTGCGCTGGCCCACAACCAGCTACTACATTCCACGGTGGTTACATACAATTTGTTCAAAGTCTGTAATTAAGATGTACAAACGTCGCTGTCTGCAATGGCGGATCTCCAAAAAGGAAAACCCCTTTCACTTGCCCAATTAAAGCCTAGAATTACCGAAACATCCTCACATATCAAGTTCCTACATCACAGAAAACACGCCTTATTTATAATAACCAACCAACAAATGCATAATCTATGCATTTACACAGTTACATTACATGAAAACACTGAAACATCCCACATGATTCGATCCTTGTGGGATCATCATCAGGGAGTATGCATATCAGATAATCTTGTATACAACATTAACTGGCTTAAACGTTGTTCATTCTTCATGTCCTGTGCATCGTGTATAAGAACTGAGAAGTAAACTGTAAGTTGCTCGACGCAGAACATGTGTATATAAAACAATACGGTACTCTTGATACACTAAAACTTAGATTAATATAATTAATTTTTAAACTTTTACATATTTAAATATTTGAAATGTTTAAAATATGAAATTTAGAACGACATTTGTGAGGTAACTACCAGTGTTTCTGGGCAGCTTGTATCTCGTTTTAATGTAATATAACTACGGTATGTCAGTATGAAGACTGGGAATTTTTGGTCAGTTATTACAATTCAGTCATTATCAATGCACGGAACGACGAACACAAAACACAGCTTCTCCATTACAAAGACCAATAGACGGGCGGTAAAAGGTAAAGCAGTCCCGTTACAGGCCTGGAGTGGCCCAGACGGTTCCAGGAAGTTATAAAGTTCCCAGATTTCATGACAACGGCGCAGGATGATGGTAAAAGTGTCAGCCCTAAGCACCGGCCGCCTTTACCCCCAGGAAATACTCCTGGTACTCAGTTCTGTTACAGGCTGAATGACGTACAGCAGTAATGCAGAAAATTCTGTAAAAATGGGCAAGAAATATGGACCGAATGGCAGATCAAACAGCGGATAGGGAGCGATGGGTAAAAAAAAAAACAACGAATAGCCACTCCCAGCAACCACACCATAAGTGTCATGGCACGGATGACAAACAGTGAATCAGCGTGGAAAAGTTCCTATGAAGGTTCAATAGGCCGTCTCTTCCACAAAGGACTATTTAAATAGCCGCGCTGCTCGCCGCAGGGCGGACATCAATGCTTCACGGCGCATGATAACGCCCTCCCTCCCACCTGGCTCTTCAGTGCGAAGTCCGGCGATAAAAAAAAAAAAGACTCCCTGTAGATTAATGTACGTAACATCGAGACCATCCTGTCGACTAACACGATCTGTTAGGCAATGGGTCCTTGGCCTCTGGGAATGTATACATATTACACTTCAAGCCCATCTTCACGATTAGTGTCATTAACACCCACAGCCTCTTAGGTGAAAGTATGTACACGTTCAGGCTGTCTGGTTATTAATGCCAACTGTCAGGTATAACGTTACAGGTTAATGTATGAGTATGTGGCGGTCACCACCGCCACACATCGACATCACGCTAATTAATGCCCTCCGAGAAGCCACCGACTTTTATAAATAAAACTATCTACATTTCAAGGTCACGTAACGATTAACGTAACCTCTCAGGCACAGAAAACTGCGCACTCAGTCACAAAACCATACCCTGTTACACATGTGTGTGTATATATTACACACGTATCAGTAACACGTTTTATGATTTCAAAACGCCCAAGAGTTGACAACTTGGCAGGAAAGAAGTGAAATTAAAAAAAAAAAAACGTACATTCCACGGTAACCAAAAATCACTAATTTTTCCACTGATTGAATGAACATACTCCATTTATATTCCTCGCCTACTCATCCGCCAATAAATCCATCACATTCCTTCGTTCCTGTCCAGTATTAGCAGTAACAGGCGCAGAGCGATGACCCTGGACTAGACGCAAAGTACCAAATCATTCTATTCACATCTGTTTATTTGTCTCCTCAGCTACAGTCGTAAATCTTCCGCGAACTGCAGTGTGTGTTAATGATTAGTCCAGTAACGTACAACGACAGCTTATCTTCCTACTTCACTACACTCACTCACCAATAATAATGTCATTTCGGTTGATGTATTATTGAATCCTGACCCCCTGCGAGCGTCACAGCCACTGAGGGAGGATACTGTCTGACGACACAGTACTGAGCCAATGAGGATATTACCCGACAGACAAGTCACACTAACCACCATGGATATTACCCGGTGGAATGGTCTTGAGTTACTGACGGTATTACGCGGCACAATAGTCCTTAGTCACTGAGGATATAACCCGACGAAATAGTCCTCAGTCGCTGGGTATATTACCCGGCGAAACAGTACTGCACCAATGAATATCTTACCCGGCAAACCAGAGTCATGAGCCACCGAGGACATTGCCCGGCGGAAGATAGTCCTGAGTCACTGAGGATATAACCCGGCGGAACAGAGTCCTGAGTCACCGAGGATATAACCCGGCGGAACATAGTTCGTACATGCACATGCTGGATTCACCCAAAAGTAAGAATACTGCATTCAGGACATGGCGGAAGTTGGAAATCCTTATACACGTTTTTCCTCAGTCAATCCAGGGATTTTACCTTAAATCTGGCCACATCCCTTCCAATTCATCACTCACAATCCTAGCGTTCCATGTCATGGAGACCGAACTAATGACAGCATTGTTAAAGAAACAAAATTTGTGTTCTGTTGCAAATCGTGAAGGCTACAAGCACATACAGCAACAGATCAGGGCAAAAGGGGGGGGGGGGGGAAACAGAAACTGTACAGTCCCACGTTGGTCCTGGGTAACCTCCGCAGTTCGGAACAAACGGAACGAAAAGGCGAATGACTCCACAAGTCTATCGGCACTCTGATGAATCAAACGAACTGTTGGGCAAAAGGAAAGTTTCAGTCATCAAGCCACTGAAAAGGTCACGTGGGCGCGGGCATCTAAAACCGAAAATAAATGGATCCTTTATCCATTCACTGGATACATTCCAATGAGCATTAGGCTGAAATACATTATTTTATGCGCCGTTTTATACACAGCCCTTCGCTGAGAATTTGAAAGAACGGTTTAACAAGTTAGACATAGGCCTTAGGGCGTAACACTGGCGACGCATTAGTTGTTATTTTATTTTCGCATACTCGCACTTACGCCTGAAAATGATCTAACAATATACTCCTTCTGATAAAAAAAAATATGTGCAATTTCATCGATTTTACCAGCACCAACTTTGACCTCTAACGGCTAACATTTTTGTTTGATGTTATGGATGTATGAGAGCCGGGGGGAAACATTTCCAGCGTCTTCTTTAAATGTGGTGAGTAAACCTGCAATACACACAACTAAAACTTCCCAGCGCCTTACAACGCAATGAAATAAAAAAACGCGGGAACCCCGGTTCACGGCAAACTGCAACAGCACCGATCGTCGGCCTGCCTGCCCGCTGTGCGAAAATGTCTGTGAAGTAACCTACGATGTGGGTTGATACACCACGATCCGAAGGGCCCTTTTTTTTTGCGCGCGGGAATGCGCAAAACTGAGCATATCAGACGGCGTCATAGGTCGCTACGCACAGTGTCGTACTGTCTACGGCAAGCAGTCACGCGACAAAAACGCCCTGTTAACGCAATCTAAGTGGGTTCCACTTTCAGCTGGACACTCTTCTGAAGTCTAGGGATTTCGCCGCGCCGTGTAATGCGGGTTATTCAGATTTTTCAACGTACAATGCAGTCGCCATTTTCAGGGTGAAAGTGACAACAGGAGTGTGTGGCCCGATATAAGCTTTGTGATTATGCAGCGGGGCGGAAAGGGGGAACGCTGTCCTACCCAATAAAAACTATGGCCCCAGCCGGAGTCTCCCAGTAAGCTCGAACGAGTCGGAGGAATCAAATCGCTTCAAAAGAACGGGAAACATCCTGCCTCTTACGGAATGCCCTTCTAACGCCCACACAAACGGACCAATATCTAAGCACATACGAATTATTCCTGAACACGTCTGGCAATAATAATTCATAACACACGCGATTCCAGGCTTGCGCCGCGAAGTAGCTCAGAACTGCGCTCTTCTGGGTTATTACGCGGCGAGCAGTAGTAATTTCTTGCCGACGTTCCGGGACAACCTACCGGTCCCATACCGGTGTTCAAGATAAGTTTTCCCGAAACGTCGGTAAGACATTACCCACTACTCGCTGCATAATCTTGTACCCTGTGAATAGGACCGACAGGCTGTCCCGAAACGTCGGTAAGAAATTACCAATACTCGCTGCGTAATAACCCAGAAGAGTGCAGTTCTCATAATGTGTAACAGTTCAACTAACATTTGTTGCGACAGTTTATTTCAAGGACGAAAACAGCAAATGGTCGTTTGTCCTCGAGGAAAAGTACTGTCGGCGAAAGGGGACGGCGGGGGGGGGGGGGTCCTGACGTCCCCCAGCTAGACATGAAGCGGCCCCCTTACAGATGAAAATAAATGGCATGTGTTAACGGTGACATCAATAAATCTGCCGCCTAATTCAACACGCTTTATTTAGAACAGTTAAACAGGACGTCGCGTGTCAACAGGCAAGAACAAACACTACTTGCCTGTAGTGTCGGAAATGGCGGGGGGGGGGCATCAATATTAAATTTCCACCTGGAAATTTAAGAGCTGCTTAAGGTGCATTTGAGCATTTAAAAAACTCCATCTCGGGTTCGAGCCTCATATACGACATTACAACTCTGTTGGTTGGAAACCTTGCGTCTCATCCTAAGGGAAGGGTTGACGTGATTTACGCCACGACGCTGTCAGTATGTCGGATTACACAGCGTCGAATTTAAGCCTACGACTGAAGAATGCTACACCGGAAATCGTCCTGAACGAAGTGGTCTTCACCTAATCAAGACACAACGCCCGAACTGATACGAAGGGACTGAGGAAAACAATGCAAAATCTCATCAAGTACGACCGGTGTCCGTAATGGAATCGTCAACATCCTATATGTGAGGAGCGTCTGCGCTAGAGCGTCCCTGTCAGTATCAGTATGGGCAAAACTGCTCACCGGAAACTACACAATCCATACGTCCCTCCACATGCATTCGGCAGCAATGTCGACGTCAATTAAATCGGCGGGGAACACTGAACGCATAGGAGGTACCGGAAATGCATACGTAATTTCACTTGGGTAACTTTAATGTTAAAAGATCACTTGGGATACGAGGGATATTAAACAAATATGTCATTTTCTGTGATAAATACAATTTTCCACTTCCCCCTGCTATTTGAACGCACGTGGGGTGCAGGCCACAAAAAGGCTACGGTTTAAACCAGTGTTTCTCAAACATTTTTGATCGCGGACCCCTTTTGGCTTCGAAAAATTACCAGTGATCCTCACACCCATCCTCACGTGAATACAGAGTGCCCGAATGATTGGTATCCAAAATTTAAAAATTTAAACATTTTTATCTCAGAACTTATTTTTGATAGCTACGAACATATCCCAGCAGCACACGTAAGAATGCATTGTGTAATTTGATCTTAATTAAACTGACTCGCTCGCGTCGTAGGTACAGGGTGGTTCGTAATTAGATACTGAAACGCTCATAGGAAGTAAACATAGCGCCAATTAAAGAAGTTACTCTATCATTTTTAACGAAACATTAGTCACTTAATTTTTTTAAAAAAAGGTTAACTTTAAAGTAACCATTACAAAAATGTATCCACGGATCCCGTGGGAACTGGTCGCAGATCCCAAGCACACTTTTGGGAACCAATGGTTTATACGGTAAGTAAACCGACAAAAAGTGGCAAACGTTGTTAGGTATAATTGTCCTGTAGAATGTAGGGGGTCTAGGATGGATTCCGCTGGAGGAAGACAGACTCCAGCTGGGCCCGTAGCCAGACCATGAACACAGTAGCTGCAGGAGTTTCCAGTACAGGTGCATCATTTATACGTTTGTATATGCACATAATGCTCCATTATACACATTAATGTGTACCTTTGTCAGGACCACAATATCAGCACTTTAATTACAAAGCGCCCTGTAACACTGCACGTGCGCGCGCACACACGCACGCACGTTAGAAAATGGGTTGTTTCCAAAGACTCAGAGGTAACACATGGAAGCTGTAGGGTGTTTGGCGTATTTTAGCTGGCTGATCAGCATGTTTGTCTTTGACATTTTACTAAGTCCTAGTGGGTGCGCTGCACCAATTTCACCCCCCTGTCTAGGGGCCTGATTCCAGTGGAAGGATCCTGAGAAATTACTATTGAAGTCATGCGTACCATAAAATAAACACGTAATATTTTTGCGAGTAATTAACTGTTTACCGAGCCCAGCGGCCACGCGGTCTAAGGCGTTGGTCTGCGACCGCTTACTTTCTGGCACTGTGGGTTCGAATACCGCCGGGGGCAAGTGTGTCTGCCTCATGTTAAGTGCTATGTGTTTTTAGGTAGAAGTGTCTGTGTTGGGCTGATCACTCGTCCAAAGGGTGTTACTGAGTGTGGTTTGTCATTGTGTGGTCGTACAGCGTCGACAATGAGGCGGCCCTGGCCCACTAGGGGCAGTTGCGCCATGTTGGGGGGGGGGGGGGAAAAAACCCTTAAAAAAGTCCTCTTCCCAGGGGGTTTAAAGTTTTTTTTTGGTAGCCCGGGGGGAACACTTAAAA
>Ga0123354_10016808_pt1 | contig 11460 bp, 12 predicted proteins | sample TergutLab28metaG_2_FD_97872 | JGI IMG/M metagenome (GOLD analysis project Ga0123354, IMG submission 97872) | Labiotermes labralis P4 segment gut microbial communities from Petit-Saut dam, French Guiana - Lab288 P4 | ecosystem: Host-associated > Arthropoda: Insects > Digestive system > Gut ... | reverse complement strand
AGTTCTAAATTCGGTTGTTAAACGAGACGCTGTAGATCAAACGGCGTTTCCGTGATAGCAAAGCGAGGTGCTGGCAATGAAGGACATGAAGGACACAAAAGACATAAACAGAAGAATCTGCAGGCGGCGCAGATGGCTGCTGCAGGAGAGGCGCGCAAAGGCGATACGGCGTTCGCGGATACCGGTGATCGTGCTGGGGCTTTGCGCCGTGACCAGCATAGGGGGTTTTGTCTACGCGCAGGATGGGAAGGGGGCGGATATGCCGGTAGTCAACAGGGCGCATGCGTCGGAACTGCTGCGGACAGAAGCCGTCCAGGTTCACTCCGGCGATACCGTTTGGGGAATTGCGGAGCGCTATAACGACGGTTCGCGGGATACGCGCGAGCTCGTACAGCAGATTTGCACGTTCAACCATATCGAACCGGGAAAACTGCAGGCAGGGCAGATATTGAGAGTCCCGCTGAATGAAGCGTAGAAGGGCTTAAGCTATGGGAATTTGTTTTATCGCAAAGTTGCATAACTATTCCTAAAATCTATGTTTTGGGAATAGTTTCATATAGCTTTATATTATATTGACTGGGAGAAACTATTCCCAAAACATCAGCACATTTACGAAACCGTAGTTTCGCGACGATTCCGTAAATGTGCTGATGTATATAACAACTTGCATATAGCTTTATATTATATTGACTGGGGAGAAACTATTCCCAAAACATCAGCTTTATTTTTGCGTTTCCAGCCAATCCTGCAGGATAACGGCAGCGGCCTGTTTGTCGATGATTTCTTTGCGCTTCTCGCGGCGTACGCCGGCTTCGATCAATGTTTCCTCTGCGATCTTTGTGCTGAACCGTTCGTCATGCAAAATGACCGGAATATCGCCCATGGCGTTGCTGCGCAGCTTATTTTCGAGCGCCGCGGCGAATTGCCGTACTTTTTCTGTCTGGAGGCTGTCCGTGCCGTCGAGCTTGACCGGCAATCCGGCCACGATGCGCAAACATTTGTTTTCCTTCAAAATATCCAGAATTTTTGACGTATCCTTTTTTACGGAAACGCTTTCCAGTACCAAAAGACCTCGCGCCGTCAGGCCGAGGTCGTCAGAAATCGCAATGCCGATACGCCTGTCGCCCACGTCAAGCGCGAGCGTTTTGCCGACAGTCCTGTCCACGCTTCTGTTATTTGCGGAGATATTTTGTCAGCAACTCTTCGACGAGGTCGTCACGCTCAATATGCCGGATCAGATTGCGCGCGTTGTTATGGCCGGTAATATAAGAGGGATCCCCGGACAGAATATAGCCGACCATCTGATCAATGGCATTGTAGCCCTTTTCATCGAGCGCATCATAGACGGCCTTCAAGATATCGTACGTCGTCTTCTGTTCGCCGCTGTCGCTTCCTGTAAATACCTGTGTCTTTCTGTCTTCCATTGTCCTCACGCTCCTTCATGCTGTTTTCCTTACGGAAACGCAGATCTATGCGCCTCCTCTTTCGTGATTGTTTTCAGTATACCACAAGTTCAGGTTTTGTATGCTATTTTGCAAACGCTTTCAGATACGTTTCGGCCGCGGCCAGGACGTCCGGGGCTTTTGAAGGATCTTTGATGCCGGCCTGCGCCATATCGGCTTTCCCGCCGCCGCCGCCGCCCGCCGCCGCCGCGACAGTCTTCACCATCTGACCCGCGTGCAAGCCCTTTTGTACCAGGTCGTCCGAAACGGTGATAAGGATCGCCAGTTTGTCTTCCGCCGTGGACAAAAGCGCTGCGGCAAATCCCTTTTCCTGTGAGCGCAGGCGATCCGACAGGTCCCGCAACGCCTCCGCATCCATTTCGCCCGAAATGAATCGGAGGAAACGCACCCTTCCAAGCGTTGTATTTTCAATAGTTTCAGCATCTTCAAACAGAGACCCCGCGAGATCCCCTGCCCTCTCCTGCTGCGCGGTCCCCAGTGCCTTGCGCGCCGTTTTCAGCTCGTCAAGCGCCGCTTCCGCCCGCTCTTTCAGCGTGTCCGGCTGCGCCTTGTACAGAACGGCAAGCTCCGTCAAAAGATTTTCCGCACGGGCGAGCGGCGCCAGGAGATTGGTGCCTGTGATCGCCTCAATACGGCGCGCTCCGCTGCCGATCGAAGACTCGGACAGGATATGAAAGCCGCCGATCTCACCGGAATTATGAACATGCGTTCCTCCGCAGAGTTCCCGGCTGAAATCGCCGATCTCTACCATGCGCACATGATCGCCATACTTCTCGTTAAACAGCGCCATCGCGCCGCAGGCCTTAGCTTCCGCGAGCGTCGTCCACGTTGCCGTGACCGGATAAAACGCGTCGATCGCCGCATTCACGCGGTGCTCCACCGCTGCAAGCTGTTCGCGCGTAAGCCCTTCGAAATGCGTGAAATCGAAGCGTAGCATATGGGCGTCCACCGCGGACCCCGCCTGCGTCACATGCGGGCCGAGCACTTCACGAAGCGCCTGCTGGAGCAGATGCGTCGCCGTATGATTGCGCGCGGTGCGGTTGCGCGCGGGCGTATCCACACTTCCGGTCACCTCGCCTGTAACGTGCAGTTCCCCGCTCAGAATACGCAGAGTATGTACGGCAACTTCGCCGGATTTGAGGACAGAAAGGACTTCCGCGCTGGCTTCCGCCGAAAAGACGGTCCCGGTATCCGCGCGCTGGCCGCCGCTTTCCGCGTAGAAAGGCGTCCGGTCAAAGACCGCCTGCACCTGCTCTCCTTCATGGGCGCTGTCGGCCGCGGCCCCGTCTTTTACAATTAGGGTTACAATAATTTTTTCTTGTAAAGTATCATATCCGTCAAACTCCGTAGCGGGGAGCCCGGAGAAGATCGCTTCATTCGCTTTCCAGGCCTCATCGTCTGTCACGGTGATGCCGCGGCGCGATTTTTCCTGTTGCTTCCGCAGTTCTGCGCGGAAGCCTTCCTCATCAATCGTAAGCCCCTGTTCTTCGAGAACTTCCCTGGTAAGTTCCGGATTCACGCCAAGCGTATCGTAAAGGAAGAACACGCGATCGCCCGGAAGCTCAGCCGACCCGGTGCGTTTCAATTCCCCTACCTGTTCGTCCAAATACGCCAGCCCCTGGTCGATGGTAGCCGCGAAACGCTCTTCCTCCTTCAAGATGACCGTTCGGATATAGTCCTGTTTTTCCTGTATCACGGTATATTCGTGGCCGGAAATTTCCACCACCCGGCCCGAGAGGCCCGCGAGGAAGCTGCCTTTCAATCCCAGTTTCCTCCCGTGGACGACAGCGCGGCGAAGCAGTCTGCGCAGCACATATCCCCTGCCCTCGTTCGAAGGCAGGATCCCGTCTCCGATCATAAAGGTGACGGAACGGATATGGTCGGTTATTATTCGAAGGGAAATATCCGTCTGGGCCCCGCCGTTCTCATAGACGGCGCCGGACCTGAGGCAGACTTCGTCGAGGATATGCCGGATCGTATCCACATCAAAGATCGAATCCGTATCCTGCATGATGCAGGCAAGGCGTTCCAGACCCATTCCGGTGTCGATATTCGGATGTGCGAGCGGCGCGTAGTTTCCTTTCCCGTCGCTGTCATACTGGGTGAACACGTGATTCCAGAATTCCACATAGCGGTCACATTCGCAGCCCGGACGGCAATCTTCGCGCCCGCAGCCGTATTTCTCCCCGCGGTCAAAATAGATCTCCGAACAGGGGCCGCAGGGGCCGAGCCCGATCTCCCAGAAATTGTCCTCTTTTCCCAAGCGAACGATATGGGCGGGATCAATCCCCACCTCGCCCGTCCAGATAGCGTACGCCTCGTCGTCCTCTTCGTAGACAGACGCCCAGAGGCGTTCCACGGGCATTTCAAGGACCTCCGTGATGAACTCCCACCCCCAAAGCAGGCTTTCGCGTTTGAAATAATCCCCGAATGAAAAACTGCCGAGCATTTCAAAGAAGGTGGCGTGCCGGGCCGTATGCCCTACATTCTCCAGATCGCCCGTCCGGACGCATTTCTGGCAGGTTGTCATACGCCGGCCCGGCGGCTCTTCAAGCCCTGCGAAATAGGGCTTCAGCGGCGCCATGCCCGAATTGATGAGGAGCAGGCTCTTGTCCCTCTCCGGTACGAGCGAATAGCTCGGGTGCCCCAGATGCCCTTTTGAGACATAGAAGTCCCGAAACATCTGTCTGAGTTCATTCAGTCCGATTTGCTTCATAGAATCCGTTTTCCTTTGTTTTTCACTCTTTCTGCTATTGTATCTGCCCAAAAGTATACCATACGACAAAAGAACCGGTAGAAAAACCGGTTCTTTTGCCGTTATTGATAGGAGAGTTGTTATGAATAGGAGTTGCGACTATTCACGAATTATTTATACCGCACTACCCTGAATTGAAACAGAAATCTTTATTTTTTTTATTGCCGAATACGAAATAGCCTTCCGTCCGTCGCAAAATGCATTCCCTTTTGAGCAAATCACTTGCATTACACGGTGGGGTAAGCGATAATATTCTTACCATTATTTAATTACCTTGCGAAATACTTGCAAAGAAGAGGAGTATTGCTATGTTAGATTTGCACATGGACACAACGCAGGTTTTGCTCGGCCTGTTGATTATCGGGGCGATCATCCTGGTTATTTTCGCCATCATTGCGGTGTATCGGCTTGGGAAGTCCCTGATCAAACTCGATAAGGTCCTCACGGATTTTGAGGTCGTATCGGAGGCCGCGTCAAGGCGGACGAAACAGCTTGACACCAGTATTGAGAAGATGTCCAAGACCCTCTCCGGAATTTCGGGAAAGATGAAGGACGGCCAGAACATCCTGGCCGTGGTTTCCATCCTGGTTACGATGTTTACGAACATTACGAAGGCCCTGAAAAAGGATCCGGAGAAAAATAAAAATAACTGAACACCATCCCTATGTATCTATTGACAAGAATGGAATGTGGTGGGACAATATATAGTAATCTACATGTTTTGTATGATTCTTCCATAGAATCGGATGTTGAATAAAAGGAGAAAAAAATGAAAGCTACAGGAATTGTAAGAAAAGTGGATGAGTTGGGCCGGATCGTCCTGCCTATGGAGCTGCGCCGTACGCTCGACATTCAGAAAGAAGACCCCATCGAGATCTATGTCGACGGCGCCAATATCATTCTCAAGAAATATGAGCCGGCCTGTATCTTCTGCGGCAGCGCGGTAGATGTGACCAACATTCACGGGAAAAATATTTGCCGCGAATGTCTCGATGAACTCAAAGCGCTTTAGCTTTCTTCTTCTACAACAACACTGATCAGATCATCTTTTAAGGCGTTGACGATTTCCCGATCCACGAATTCGGAGGCAACGCCGTTTTTTGTTATCTTTCTGCGGCGGTGAATCTCATCCTTCCCGTATTCGAATACTTCATCGCCGAGACGTTCGGGACAGTCCTTTGTCCGCTCTTCCTCGATACGCTTGACACGGACGGTGCCGTTAAAAATACTCACATCCATCACTTTCGCCTTGCCGATCGGCGCGTCGATGGTTTCCCCCGGATTCGGCAGGCCTTTTTTCAGTTCCTGATAGATGTCGTTCTCATATTTGAGGCAGCACATGAGCCGGCCGCAGCTTCCGGAAATTTTTCCCGGATTCAGCGATAAATTCTGCACTTTTGCCATCTTGATGGAGACCGGCTCGAAATCCTGAAGCCAGCCCTTGCAGCAGAGTTCGCGGCCGCAGTTGCCGAACCCGCCGAGGATCCGCGCTTCGTCCCGCACGCCGATCTGCCGCAGTTCGATGCGCATATGGAAATGGCTTGCCAGATCCTTTACCAAATCACGGAAATCTACGCGCTTCTCCGCGGAAAAATAAAAAATCAGCTTGGATCCGTCAAACGTATATTCGGCGTCGATCAGTTTCATGTCAAGCCCGAAGGCTTCGATGCGCTCTTTGCAGAGCGCAATGGCCTCGTTGCGCCGGGTAAGGTTTTGGCGTTCCGCTTCCTTATCCTCTTCGGTCGCAAGGCGCAGGATCTTCTTGAGGTTGCGTCCCAGTTCCTGCCTTTTCTTTTCCGCGACTCCGCCGCGCACTACGCCGATTTCGAGCCCGCGGGATGTTTCCACGATAATGAAATCCCCGTTCTTCACTTCGATATCGCCGGGATCGAAATAATAATGCTTTTGTGAAGTCCGAAACTTCACCGCGATTGCCTTATTCATGATGCTACATATACCCTTTCTGCATAAGTTTTTCGCTTGCGGTCTCCATTTTCATCGTAAGCGCCATCTCCCTCAGCGCTGTCTTGCAGGAATCCCCGTTTTCCGCCCGCCCAATCGCCCGTTCCACGGCAGGCATGCAGCGCAGGCAGGCCCCTCGGTATTTTGCGCCCATGCGTGCGGACGCTTCCGGGGTTGTCAGGCTGTCCGCCGGGAGCAGCGCTGCATCCAGCGACCCGGCCGCCAGGTCGCGCAGGAAGAAAGACAGCGTATCCAAAAATGCGAGCGTGTCGCTCCGGTCTTTTTCATAACCGGCGCACAAAGCCCACGCATCAGGCAGCGTGCCCTTTTCGAACAACAGCAGCCTCACGAGTTCCCGGATATCCTCCGCAGCCGCGGCGGAAGGCAGTCCGGGTTTTGCGTAACCGAGCCAGCGAAGCGTACAGCGCGAGCGCACAGTCGGCAGCAGCCTGGCAGGCGCGCTTGTGAGCAACAGGATTACCACGCCGGGCGCCGGTTCCTCCAACTGTTTGAGAAGTTTGTTTTGGGCGGCGGTATTCATTCTGTCCGCATCCTCGATCACAGCCGCGCGCCCTGTGGAGGCGAAAGGCCGCCGGGCAAGAAATTCGATCAGCGATGCGATTTGATCGACCGTGATCTCCGCTTTCTCCTCCGCCCTGTACAGAAAAAGCAGATCTTCGAAAATCCCCGCGTCTATTTTGCGCGCCGCTTCGGCATCATCCGCGAAATGCGTTTTCAGGATCCCGTTCGCGGTGCGGCCCCGCTCCTCCGGCGTTCCTCCGGCGACGATCATGGCGTGCGATAGAAGCTCTTGTTTCATTTGCCCCTCAAGCTTTCCGGCCGGCATCTCCGGCGTGTTCCCCGTACAAACGGATGACCCGTTCGTGTACTTCATCCGGAGAGCCAGAGGCGTCTATGACGGCAATCCGCTCCGGGTGCTTCCGGGCCAGCGCCAGAAAGCCTTCGCGCACCGCCTGATGCCAGGCGAGGCCTTCCGCCTCGATGCGGTCATGGCCCGGCGTGTCACTTAGCGCCGCGGCGGCAAGCGTTCCGTCGTGCCGCGCCCGCGCAAGCCCGACGACAGGATCGACATCAAGCAAAAACGTGATGTCCGGCATCAGCCCTTCCGTCGCGTGGCGGTTGACCTCCGCCACCGCCCGGCCGAGCCCGCGCGCGACACCCTGATAGACCAGGCTGGAGTCCAGCCAGCGGTCTGAAATCACTGTCTTTCCGGCCGCAAGCGCCGGCGCGATCACTTCGTGCGCAAGCTGCGCGCGGGCCGCCGCGTAGAGCAGCATCTCCGTTATCGGCGCCATTTCGCCGAAATCAGGGTCGAGCAGGATCGCGCGGATCCGCTCCCCGATCGGCGTGCCGCCGGGCTCCCGCGTCAGCAGCACGTCCCGCTCCCGCGACTCGAACCACTGCGCGAGCAATGCGGCCTGCGTAGACTTCCCGGAACCGTCTCCGCCTTCAAAGCTCACAAACATGCTTATTTGGAATCCTTTTTCGTCTTCTGTTTTCGGCCCGCGATCGCGTTATCCACGAGGACGGAACAGAAACGGACCCCGATATAGACGACCGGGATGCACAGGATGATAACCAATAAGATTTTGAGATCTGACAGCACGGGGCATGTCCCTTTCCCTTAAAAAACGAGCTTCTCCTCGATATAGGCGCGCAGCGCTGAAATCGGAAGCCGGATCTGCTCCATCGTGTCCCTGTCGCGCACCGTCACCGTATCGTCCGCCTCGGTATCGAAATCCACCGTGATGCAGAACGGCGTGCCGATCTCATCCTGGCGGCGGTACCGTTTCCCGATATTGGCGCTCACGTCATAATCGACCATGAAATGCCCGGAAAGCTCCGCATGCAACGCTTCCGCGCGCTCCGCCTGTTTCTTGGTGAGCGGCAATACAGCCGCTTTGAACGGCGCGAGCGCCGGGTGAAAACGCAGGACCGTCCGTGCCTCATCCGTCGCCTTTTCGTCGTCCGCCAGCGCCTCCTCGTCGTAAGCGTCCGTCAGGAACGCGAGCAGCACGCGGTCCGCGCCGAGCGACGGCTCGATGCAGTACGGCACGTATTTTTCGTTGGTGTCCGGGTCGCGGTAGCCCATATCCTCGCCGGAATGCTCCTGATGGCTTTTGAGGTCGAAATCCGTCCGGTCCGCCACGCCCCAAAGTTCGCCCCACCCGAACGGGAAGAGAAACTCGATGTCCGTCGTCGCGTTGCTGTAGTGCGACAATTCCTTCGGGTCATGGTCGCGCAGCCGGATGTTTTCATCGCGCATCCCGAGCGAAAGCAGGAAATTATGGCAGGTTTTTTTCCAATAATCAAACCATTCCAGATCGGTGCCCGGCTCGCAGAAGAACTCAAGCTCCATCTGTTCAAACTCGCGCGTGCGGAAAATGAAATTGCCCGGCGTGATCTCGTTGCGGAAGCTCTTCCCGACCTGCGCTATTCCGAAGGGTATCTTCTTCCGGCTGGTCCGCTGTACGCTTTTGAAATTGACGAAGATGCCCTGCGCGGTTTCCGGCCGCATATAGAGTTCGTTTTTCGAGTCGTCCGTGACGCCGGCATGCGTCCGGAACATCAGGTTGAACTGCCGGATCGCTGTGAAATCCGTCTTGCCGCAGGAAGGGCAGGGAATGCCGTTGTCCCTGATGAAGGCCTCCATCTGCTCGTTCGTCCATCCGTCAAGCGGGGTCGTGACCCCCTCCTTCTCTTTGCGCCACGCCTCGATCAGTTGATCGGCCCGAAAGCGCTCCCGGCAGCCCTTGCAGTCGATCAGGGGGTCCGCAAAGCCGCCGACGTGGCCGGAGGCGACCCAGACCTCGCGGTTCATCAAAATCGCCGTATCGACACCGACGTTATAGGGGCTTTCCTGTACGAATTTCTTCCACCAGGCGCGTTTGATATTGTTCTTAAGCTCGACGCCGAGAGGGCCGTAATCCCAACTGTTCGCAAGCCCTCCGTAGATCTCGGAGCCGGGATAGATGAATCCGCGGTTTTTACAGAGGGCCACCAGTTTTTCCATCGTTACGCTGCGGCTTTGCGCCGCGTCCGTTTCGCTTGTCATTCTTCTTCCGTCTTCCCCTCCGTGTCTTTCGCATCCCTCTTCACGGTTTTTTTGATATCCTGCGCCGCGTCGGCCACGATATCCTTGATCTCCGCCGCGCTGCTGACGGTGTCGTCCTTCATATTTTTGGCCTTGTCCGCCGCGTCCTGCGCCTTCGTGCGGATCGTATCAAAAGCCTCGCCGCCCTTCTCTTTCGCCACATCCGCCGTATCATAGATCTTTCCGGTGATATCGACCACCGTCCCGTCCGTCTTGACGAGCTCGATAGAGCAGCGGGTGCCGAGGGTGATCGCGGTTGCGATCACGGTCAGCCACCAGGCGAGCACGGTTCCGATAATGACCGCATTGACCGGCAGGCTGACGACGACTTCCTCCTCTTTCTTCACAACGATACGCGCAACATTGCCCTTCTTGATATACTCCTTGATCGTGTCCATGACCTTTGTGCTGCCGTCGGAAAACTTCGTATAGGCCTTCTGGTTGACCTGCTCTTCGATTGCGATAATCGCGTCGACCACGTTGCCGTCCGCCGCTTCCAGCGCTTCTTTCGCTTCCTTGTAGCTGACACCGGTCCTGTCTTTCACCAGTTCGATCTTTTCCAGTGTTATTTCCATGGTATATCTCCTTTCCGCTGAGACCTCAGCATCTTCTCACTTTTAAGCGCGCCAAGTTCGAGATGATCGCCGGCAAAGCGCCTGAGCAGTGCGAAGAGCCTGTCTTCCTCCTCCGGTTTAAGCGTCAGTTTCTCCATCCGTTTCAATGGGTTTTCCAGGAGAAATGACATACAGTTCAATATATCATCATTCGGGTCGATCCGCAACTCGCGCGCCACCTCCGCGGCCTCCGGAAAGACGCCCGTTAGCTGCAGGATTTTGATCAGATAAGAGAGCGTCAGCAGGCGGAAATCATCCCTGCGCGCCTGCACCAGATCGAAATAATCCGTCAATAAATCGTAGATTTCCGGGCACGCGCCCCGCTCCGGCAACAGCTTATCGGTGAATTCGAGCACGAACGACGCTTCCGCAAACCGGTCCGCGTCTTCTCCGATCGCAAAGCAGGCGTCGACCACCTCCGCCTGCGTGACGGAAAAATACCCCGGCCTGCCCTCCCGCAGTTCATACAGGCCGCGTGTAAAAGGCCGGAAAGCGAGCGCCGATCCGGATTTTCCGCGTTCCGGCCCGTACGCTCCCGCGCTGAGCTTACCCGCTTCCCTTGTGAACAGAAGCACCATTTTCCGCGCGCCCGTCGTCTGCGTCTGGCGGATGACGATCCCTTCCGTCCTCACCGCGCCGCTCACTCCCGGTAACCGAACGAAGAGAGCAGGAAATCGCTGTCACGCCAGTTTTCCTTGACCTTGACCCAAAGCCCAAGCCGGACATGCATCCCGAGCAGCGCCTCGAGATCCTCCCGCGCGCTCTTTCCGATGCCCTTCAGCGTATGCCCATCCTTTCCGATCAGGATCCCTTTGTGGGATTTCTTTTCCGTATAGATGACCGCCGAAATATTTATTCTTTCCGGTTCTTCCTCAAAGGCTTCGATCTCCACCGCTACGCCGTGCGGTATCTCGTCCCGCAGATAGCGCAGGATCTTTTCGCGGATGATCTCCGCCGCAAGGAAGCGTTCCGGCATATCCGTATAGAGGCCGGTTTCAAAATAAGCCGGGCCCTCCGGAAGGCGAGCGGCAATAATGCGGATCAAATAATCCGTATTTTCCTGTTTCAGCGCGTTGGTTCCGACGATCTCCTCAAAGAGCCCGGTCTGTTCATACGCTTCGTAGGCCTTTCGATACACGTCGGGAGCCAGCAGGTCCATCTTGTTGAGAGCGAGGAATTTCGGCGTCCCGACTCCCTGAAGCTGTCCCAAAATGAAACGGTCTCCGCCTCTGTCCGAAAGCGGGGCATCCGTCACAAATAGGATCGCGTCCACGTCGCCTAAGGTTTTCAGCGCCTGGTCGGCCATAAACGTTCCCAGCTTATTGCGCGGCCGCGTGATCCCGGGCGTGTCGATGAATACGATCTGGCATTGCTCTTCCGCTCCGGGCGAAACGGGGCCGTTGTAGATCCCGCGGATGCGGTTGCGCGTCGTTTGCGGCTTGTCCGCCGTGATCGCGACTTTTTCCCCGACAAACGCGTTGAGCAGCGTTGACTTTCCAACGTTGGGCCTTCCGATAATCGCCGCGAATCCGCTTTTCATTTCTTTGCCGT
>Ga0123354_10016806_pt1 | contig 11460 bp, 6 predicted proteins | sample TergutLab28metaG_2_FD_97872 | JGI IMG/M metagenome (GOLD analysis project Ga0123354, IMG submission 97872) | Labiotermes labralis P4 segment gut microbial communities from Petit-Saut dam, French Guiana - Lab288 P4 | ecosystem: Host-associated > Arthropoda: Insects > Digestive system > Gut ... | reverse complement strand
ACCCTTTGAGACAAATGATTAATTTTATGTATTCCATGGATGTAAACACGATGGGATCCCAAAGTGTGCATCGCATCTTTTGACTCAAATGACAAAAATAGTCCTGAAGATGACTAATCTATAGTCGAAACATGTAGCCTGTATAATTACCTTGAGTAATAAAGTAGTTGTGCTGACGTACACTATTTAGTGTTATATAGTGAAAACCGTTTATTTCGGTAACTGGTATTTCTTATGTATGTTTGTTGATGTGAAACTTGGCATTCTTGGAGATGAATGAGACTTTATACCACTAAACCTTGGTATAATATAACAGTAACAGTGCCAATAAGGTGCGTCATTGTTGGTGTTTTGGGAAGTCCTTTAAAAAATAAGACTTTTACATTACTTATATTTGGTATTTCTCAAAATTTGTAGACACTGCAATGTGAATCACGGTGACTTAACAAAATGGAAAGAATGCTCTTTAATGAGAACTCATAAATGAAAAGTGTCAGTACTTGTAGTTTCGTATACTGTAATGTAACGAATTGCAGAACTGAAATATCTGTAAACTATTAAACATATAAAATGGAATCCTCTCCTCCTTTAACATTAGTACTTAGCCTCCTACCGTCTTGACATCGACATACACTTTAAAACATATTTGTTTAAACATTTTGCAACGTTTGTTCCATTTTGCGACAGCCATTATTTGAAAAATGTTCCCGTAATTTAATAGACAACTGCGTCTGCAATATTTGTCATAATTCTTTAATCATTTCAGCCAATTAACTGTCATTAACGGCTCTTGGCTCTTCAATTGTTCATTATCTGCCATTAGTATAAAAATATTAGTGTAATGTCTCGCTACATACATATTCTATAATATTTTCAAAAATTATAAGAATTTATACATGATAGGTACATTAAAAATAGAGTATTAATATATATTTAATTTATTGTAATAATAATGGACGGCTGACAAGAATTTTGCAAGTCACCGCCATGCGATATCACAACAGATTTGATGTAAGATTTTAATACGTCTGTCTGCACAAATTATGTCAGTGCACTAGGCTGATGAATTGTTAAAGAAACCATATAAATTTTTAGTTGTAGATAATATGTCATCTTTTGTGTACAGCTGTCCTGACGTGTTATTAACAAAGGAATAGACGCAACTTATCCAAGGAACGAGGTTAGGCATATGTAAGTTGTACGCAAGGGGGCAAGGGGGCAAGGGGGTCCAGACACAGCCTCTGTGCTGTTGCTGGGTGAGGTTGCTCTACCTTCTGCTCACGTAAAGGTAAAAAGTGCTATTCAGGTCACGAGGGCATGTAAGGGAGTGGAATTATAGATCCAAACCTCGCCAGTAGATAGAGATAAATTGTTAGTTTCACGTCCCGGCCGCTCTACCCCCCAGTAACAACTTAACAATGGCTTAATCTCGTGTAGAAATAAAACACGTTTCTTGTCAAAATTTAATTATGTTTCGAAGGAACTTTGTATTTCCTTCATCAGGATAGCCGAGATATGTAGTTCCTCCTAACGTCGGTCCAATTTTGCCAGACAACACGGAGATTCGTGTTGAAAGGAAATAAATCTTTACAAAACATTTGTTGCACTAAGTAATAACCGAATCTGAAGGTAAACCTGTTTGTATGTCGAAATGTCTGGCCTGAGAGGTTTAAATCTGGTGTGGAAGTATAGCTGCACGGGTTGTATACGCCTACAGATAAGACATGGATGTCGTTTCCACCATCCGGCCATTTTACGTGCGGCATACATTGACTGTGATTCAGAACCGGTCCTAACATTTTTGGGATGAACACCAATGTCCTAATGGAAAAAAAAACCTGTTTACACAGCTATAGCCAGGCACTTTGCTTGATGAATTGGTGGTTATTTTGGAGGTTACGTTTTATAATTTTTAGGTATGATGCACTTCCTCCCGAAAAGTGCTGTGTAAATCGTGTTTCATCATTTGGTGTGCAACTGTGGCAGGAATACGTTTTGAAAACTCACTTTTACGATTCTAACGTGTCTTTTATTTCAGAAAATAAGGTAATATGAAATGTAATTGCAGAGAATGTTTATCTCTCTCAGTGAACAACTCATTCAAGATTACCTTCTTCTGGCATGTAGCACTTTGAAGGTATCAGATGAACGTGGACAACAAATTCAGAAGGAAGACTTTGGTAGTTACCTCTCAAACCACAAGGCTTCTCAAATTAGAGGACATTAATATTAATATTTACTGCAGTAAGAACCCCAAATCTTACACAGATCAAAGTTTTCGAGTTCGTGTTTTTCACATAAATGCACGTTTCGACGATTCAATAAATTAATGTAATAACTTAAGTTGGTGTTGTGTGAGCACTGCGTCACTGCTGCGCGGACGCTTGTCCTCTGTAGGCGAGCTGTTGCGCCTGGTCTTCGTCACCCAACGAGCGTCTGTCCCAACCGCCACCGCCACCACTGGGCTGCCATCCGTGGTGCACCTCATGGTGATGGCCTCCATGCTTATGAGACAGTAGTTTCTTGAGCGCGATGATAAGTGACAGCACGAGGGCGATCTTGCTGATGATCAGAGCTTTGCCAGCCAGCAGGAACAGCCCGCCTATGGCGAGGGGCACGAGGGCAGCCGCCTTTGCCGCCAGACCCATCATCATCATGCCCATCATTTTCTTCATCTTTCCACGTCCTGGAAAAGAAAGTCACACGACAATTAACAGCCAATAAATGGGTTACACGTAACGGCCAGTATCTTGATGAGGGAGAGATGAAAGGAAGAAAATTGGAAAAGGGTGAGGCAGGTTGATTAAAACAGAGGAACAGAGATCAATAGAAGGGAAAGGAAACCTAAGAGGAGAGAGAAAAATTTGCGCAGCTAAAGAAGGTAGATGAAGAAATAGTACAAGGGAATGAAGTGGGTTAAGAAGGAGGAAGAGAAGATAAGGGAGAAGACAATGGAGAAGGAGAAAAAAGAAAATTTCAAGAAGTAAATTCATCATGATTATTATTTTGAGGACGGTCTGAGATTAATTTTTTTCTGGAATCTGACGATATGTCGTAGGATTTTATTACCTTCCGCTACTAGGATCAGGCGGTCCTAGAAGAATGCTCGCTAGACCGTCAAAGAGCGGGGCGCTGCGATCCTTGTGGTGTCCAGAACCACTCACTCGATGACACAACCTAACCTTTCGGAAATCTTGTCTCCAGCTAAACCGTTGTGCGACACTCAACTGTTTCACTCTCCCTCTGCTTTAGCTCTCCTCGGACGGTATGTCTCTCCCCATCACTTATTTTAAAGACAAGGAAAGTTCCTAATCTGTCTCGATGTCTTGACATCAGAACAAAATCTAAACACACTACACACGTGTATTTTGTGTACATGCGTAAAATGAGACAGCCTGCTTCCAGCGAGTAAAACGGAGTAGAATTTTACATCCCGTTGTGCCTGATGGTGGTAAATGACCCATTTTCCGGAAACTTGTGTGTAAAAGAAAGTGAGTACTGTGGACAATATCGAAAATAACATTTAGGTCTATTAGAAGAAGCTGATATTGAACAAAATGCTTTGTTTTGTATCATGGATAGAGATAGACCTCATTTAGATTAGTAATTTTGATACTGATATTATAAGTCTTTCCCATTGTTACATTGTTTGTTAGTTCTTGTTAATTTATTTATTATGTAGGCTGTCTTACGACAGGTCCATAGCCACTTCCAAAGCGAGCTCTGCACATAGTGCGATCTGATGCTGCCATTTTCAATTTAAAGTAAACTCGCGCGTCCTCAAGGTCATCCAATAGCATGTCCATAGCCACATCCAGAGCGAGTTCTCCACAGAATGTGATCTAGTGCTTCCGCTTTCGATTTACAGTATCATATTGTTTTCTTAAGGTCATCCAGTAGTTGCTTACGTCTTCTTCCTCGTCTCCCTGTCTTTTAAATTCTTTCTTCTATCTTGCCTTCAGTAACGTGTTTTAGTAGACAGTTAATACACTGCATGCTACAGTGTAGTCACCTCTGTGTTTATGGTTCAGTGCATCGCTGATCTATATTAATAATCGTCCAACGAGATGCAACATAAAGCAGTCTATTTATTATTCTGCCAGTTCACTCTACATGTTTCGGGTGTGAACCACACCCAACATTAGGAGTACACAAAACTGTAACTACAGCCTCCGGTACTGTACAGCTACCTCCCTGCAACGTGGCCAAGCCTGGCCACGTTGCAGGGAGGTAACTACACAAAAAATATGACCAGTACCGGAGGCTGTAGTTACAGTTTTGTGTTCTCTTGATGATGGGTGTGGTTCACACCCGAAACATGTAGAGTGAACTGGCAGAACAATAGACTGCTTTGTGTTGCATCTCGTTGGACAATTATTAATATAGTCTAGTCGCCCTTCCTTTTTTTATTGCATGTATGGTATTCCTCTCCTCCTTGACTCTATGTAATACTTCATTTTTTCACACGATCGGTCCAACTGATCTTCTTCATCTTTCTTCATCACAACAATTCAAACCTCTATACCCGTATTATCTGTGATCTTCTTTCCGGAACGTCCAAGCTTCAGCACCATAAAGCTGTGTTCCGAACCTTTGGTCTTGGCACATGAATTGTTAACTGAAGTAACACAGAGGACAAAAAAGCACTGGGACAAATTGTCTCCTAGTCTACCGGTTTCTATCCGTCAGTTACCAGTTCGTCAATTCTCCATGCCCATACTCATCCATCTACCTTTACGGCTCTGTATACCAGACATGGCTCCGTAGCTGCAAGATCACAATGGACTTAGTTGAGCGCAGTTCATCTTGGGAAGCTGATTGTCCTCCAGTTACTGGTCTAATTGATCTGCACGACCATTACCGTTTTTACAAGAGGCGGCGAATAAAGTAGAACTGTCAGTAGTCTAGGACATGAAGCGAAAATTATACCAAATTGGGATGAGAAGAAAATTGTCGGTGTACGATATGGAGCACAGCGTAATGAACAGTACTTGATTTGTGTGCAAGTCTATAGTTAGGGCAAGGAGATCACGCAGGCTGCGATGGGCTGTGCAAGTAGCTGTTATGGTTGACAGGTTAATAATAATATATTTAACTGAAAATGGGCTGTCACCCGGTGGCAGTGGGAATTATGCATGTACATAATTATGAAATAAAGATCTAAGAAATTTAAATCGGGAGGGCTACATAAGAAGCATGCAGTAGCAACTTGGATTCTTGGGAACCATCTCAGCATGTTCATAATATGTAATGTAAAAATTTTAATTTTTTCCTCGATCTCTCTCCCACTCTTCGACACGCCAGGAAGATGTGTGGAAGAGTGGGAGTGTATTTCTGCGAATGCTTCAACTGTTCGCTAGAGAGAGAGGTGAGTGGTCAACTCCACGCTTCGTCGTCTTTACCTCCTAATTACAAACGATACAAATTCAGTTATATGTTGGAAGGGGAGGAGAAGAGGGGTGCATACAGAGTTTTGGTTTTGGAAACCTGAGGGAAAGTCACCACTTGGAAGACCCAGAAGTGGAAGGGAGGATGATATTAATTGGATCTTCAACAAGTGGAATGGGAGGTATAGACTGGATTTGTCGGACTGAGAATAAGGACAGGTGGCGGGCTCTTATTAATGTGGTAATGAACCTTCGGGTTTCATAAAATGGAGAAAATTTCTTGACTAGTTAAGGACTCCTTATCTTTTCAGGAAGGACTCTGCTGCATGGAGTTAGCTAGTTAGTTAGCAAGTCTTGGTACATTGGTGAAGATAAAAGTATCTAGCCCTATCAGGAATCGAACCCCGATTGCTCAGCCTTACAGCCTCTGTCTATTTGGCTCGAGATTAGCAGGAATGTGTAAGAGAGATGTAAATGTCTCAGAGAATTGACCAATGGCGAACCTCAATTTTAGCTGTTTTCAAACTTACAATTACACAACTAGAGTGATATCAAATCGCAGTCCTAGGATTTAACTTCACCATCTTGAAGCAAAAAATGCCATCTGAAAAATATATAAAAATCCAGTTCTTACCTAAAAGGAAACACAATCCTCATTACAATGACCAACCGATTAATAGTGTTTAGGGAAATGATTTCTGTTTATGGTGATAGTCATATGAAGCACACAAGCACTCTATATGGACGAAATAGGATTTTATTAATATTACAACGAATGGTACATATAGATATCTCCGTGTTTTTAGTTGTTAACAAAATTTAATTCCGGCCTATGATTATGTGGTCAGTACTATGTATACGTACATAAGAATGAAGGAGATAGAGAAGGTAAGGTGTGACATGATTGGAGGTTAATTGTAACTGGAGTCAACAAACTGTATGGAACGGCTACATGTTTCGGCTGACGTTGAATCATAATTTTATCAGAACAAGAATATGAGTTCCATACAATAATATAAACAGCCAACTAGATGCAACATCAATACTTTTATTAATAATTTCAATCAGCTCAACATGTTTCGGGCGATAATTTCGCCCATCCTCAGGAGCACTAGACTGTGTTTATACCACAAGCTGTAAACACAGTCTAGTGCTCCTGAGGATGGGCGAATTTATCGTCCGAAACATGTTGAGCTGATTGAAGTTATTAATAAAAGTATTACTGTTGCATCTAGTTGGCTGTTTATATTATTGTATCATTGATGCACGGTCACACAAACATCAAAAATGATTTTTATAATAAATATTGCCTAGTTGTATTGACTCGTTTGTTACCATATTATTAAATGACACATCGGAATATAGTCTCTCAAGATTTGAGGTTTCACGGGAGTGTTGCTGAATATTCACTGCCATTGGGCTGTTACACCGTATCACTGCTGAATAGTTACAGATGCTTTGGAGGCATTACGCTGCTCCGAAACGTCGTCGGATATTTAGCGGCGTCGTCCATCCGTGTATGGCGCTACAGCCCCTGCTGGGCCCTGGACTTCCTCAGACGGCACGTCCATTCTTCCTGTACCCAGCTCGTTTCCTCCACCCTCTTAGTCTAGGACCTGTAGACAACGTCCTCCCATCTTGTTCTTGGTTTTCCTGCTGATCTTGTGTTGTGCAATTTCCCATTAAGAATCTTTTTCGGGGGTGATCCTTTCTTCTTCCATTCTTATGATGTGACCCACCCGTCGTAGTCTTCTGATTTTAATATCAACCACGATATTTAGATCTTTGTAAAGACTATATATGTCTCCAGTCAATCTATGGTGTCAGGTCACATTATCTTGTGTTGGGCCATATATTCTTCTTAATATTTTCGTTTCCAATACGTGTAGCATATGTTTTCTGTCGTTTGTGTTTGGGTCCATGTTACACTTCCATAACTCAGTACTGGCCAGATTAATTATGTATGTAGTCTTGTATTTCAGTGGACTAGTTTTGATCTAATAGCAGTTTGGAGAGAGTCATGGACTTTATTAGCTGCCAGAATTCTGGCTTTGATTTCTTAATTTCATCGTTACTGTTACTGGTTGCGTTTCCTAGGCTGTGGGGGGGGGGGTGAGATTTTCCGCACCGGTCCTGGGGCCCAGGCAGCCTCCTGTACAATGGGTACCGGATCTCTTTCATGGGTATGAAGCAGACTGCGTGGCGTTGATCACCCACCTCATCTGCCGACGAGGTTAAGAGAATAGTAGTAATACAATTCTTCTCCCCATCTGGGGGTTTAGGGCCTGTGATAGGGCGAATTTTACCTTGCGTACAGTTCCGAGGTAGCACATTTCATACTCTTTAGTTGTCAATTGTTTCCTTTCTTCTTCTTCTTCTTCTTCTTCTTCTTCTTCTCCTCCTCCTCCTCATTTTTCATGTTTTCCTTCATGGCCTGTTCTAGGGTCAACATTACCGGCGTCATGTTCCAGAATTATTGAGCCCTTATATTATGAACGGTTAAGTTACTGGGATAGTAATATAGGTCATAATGATGCTTTATGATGACAATAAAGAATTAATTGTTGAATTTAGATGATGGATGAATTGGTACAACTAACGGAGTTGATGGAGATGACTAGCTGTGTTTGAAGATGAGTCTTCAGAAGTGTGTCAGGTGTATAGCAGCTGACATTTTCCCATTAAAGTGTGGCGAACCGTTTGAGGTCTAGTACGGAGCATTATAAAGGGTTGATTTGGGTCAATGTTTTTTACTGGCACAAACAGTAATTATTTTAATGTCTGCCACTAACCTTTCAAAACAAAATAAATTATATTGATGTGCATATATATGTGTGTATACGTGTATTGTATACAGCTGATCTATTAATCAAAAATGCTTAATGTTGCCACACTGTATTTTTTTCTCACAATTTTCGCGGTAATTCAGTCTCGTTTCCTTGAATGTCACTCCAATTTTATCTTTGCCACGGATAGGCAGTTCGTTTCCTGTGAAGTATTTGTTTCTCTGTGTATTTATACGTACATCGCGTTAGCTCGGTCAGTCTACTGGTTAGATAACGGGCTAGACGTCGGAGGAGTCTTGGTTCGATTCCCGGCAGAGGCAGGGTTTTATTTTTGTAAATGTTCAGACTGTCTGGGACCCCCCCCCCCAGCCTCTTATTCCAGGAGAACTGAAAGATCTTTATCCGTGGGTAAAGCGGCCAGGGACGTGATTCTGGCATCTAACCTCCGTCTAGTGCGGAGGTTAAGAAAGAGTGGAGTTATCCCTCTGCTCTGATGCTCTGCCTTTATTGTGTGTATAGGGAAAACTTTACCTCTGCTTAATGAATCCGCCAGTAGCTCAAAATGTATATCTTTGTATAGAAGGATGATTAGTAAAAATTTGAAAAAGTAGGCATGAGAATATATTTGTCTAGCTGCAGAAATGGTTAGAATCTGAAGAATGGCTGTGATGTATGCAGCTACGTGGCAACGAGCGGCCTGTACCTGGTCAGTGTGCTATCGTGACCAGTATAAAAGCGGTCGGGTTTCCCGCGACTCGCTAACCTGTGCCACGTACTCTTTTACTTCATTATTTTTCGGAACACTGCCTTCTGCCAGGAGAACGGAATCCGATCCAAAAATACCCACAACAAATTTTAATATTCTGTTGGGGGGGTGGGGCTACTCCGAACAGCAGTGGGCCCCAAGCTCCGTGGGCTCTGCGGGGGAGGGCCTTATCTACGACACTGATCCCGACATTTCTGTGTAAGGTCTGAAGAAAACCAAGTAAAATTTCATTACCTTAGCCGATCTTCTGGCCGACGTTTGTCATTACCATTTTCCCCATTATGAAATATATTTGATTACAAAGATTCTATGTGCTTTCTGTGAAGTAAGAACTGAATTTTTAAACATTAGACACACGATGGGTCTAGGGATATAGGATTTGAAAATCGGAGGTGGACAGACCTGTCTCAAGATCATATCGGATTTTGGGCTTTAGTGTTTGGGATGAAGAATTAACAGTTTCAGTTACTGAGAGAAGCAAATACAGGCTGGCGCAAAAGTCACCTGAGATTCGACGTCGAAAACGTCTCTGGTGTCAAGTGACTCCTGTGCCACCCTGTACCGAGACGGTGTGGGTGATCCTGATTGTACTGAAACAAAAGAAGATGTAGCAATGCCGGAGCACATCAACACAGTGTTTTTGTGTGCTCGTTCCCAGGAACTGAGCCACTTGTGCATCCGAATTGGGCTTACCATTGAATGGAAACTTAACGGTGTTAGTGGTGAATTGTCTTGATGTGTGCCTTTAATTAGCTGTATACGAAGAGAACAAAAGGTGCGAGGCATATGGATGTTTCTGAACACAGTGTGAAATATTAACCAAGATTATGTGACCTTCTTTTGTAAGAGGTTTTTCCAAGAGCCAAGGTAAACGGTGACCTGGCTGATGTGTATCCCTTTGATGACCGGTTCTGACGTGTTTGCTTGTAGACAAACATCGGTAAAATATTTCGATGGCATATTTCTATCTTGAATTTTGAGACATCCACATAGGACCTACTTGAATTCCCAAAAGTTCAATTATTCAATGCCGGTCCCAGTGGCCGCGCGGTCTAAGGCGCAGGTCTGCGGCCGCTCGCCTGCTGAGATTGTGGGTTCGGATCCCACCGGGGCATGGAGGTCTGTCTGTTGTGAGTGTTGTGTGTTGTTAGGTAGAGGTCTCTGTGACGAGCTGATCACTCTTCCAGAGGAGTCCTGCCGAGTGTGATGCGTCGTTGTGTGTGATCTAGAAACCTCGTGAATGAGGAGGCCGCGGCCCACTGGGGGCTGTCACACCAAAAAAAAAACAATTATTTAGTATTCAAAGTTTATTTTACGGTATTCACCTACTCTGCCGGTGTAGCTCAGTCGGTATACGAGCTGCGCTGTACAGATTTCGAAACCCTGTAAGGGTAACAGATTTTTCTCTTCTCCTCAACGTCCAGAACAACTCCGGAACCCATCCAGCCTCCTATTCAAAGGGTATCGGACTTATATCCCTGGGGGGCAAAGCGGCCGGGACGTGAAATTAACCACTCACCTCCGTGCAGTACCGAGGTTAAGAATGAGTGGAGCTATACTCCTGCTCCCCAATGTGCTTTCAGGTTTGGTCAGGGGAATTGTGAGCCGGGATAGCGTAGGCGGTGTAAAGAATCACTGGTCCGTGGGTAGAATCCTGATGGGGGAGGCGAGACTTCTCGCACCCATCGAGACAGACCCTGGGGCCCACCCAGTCTACTGTACAGTGGGTACCGGGAGTAAAGCGGCCGGGGCGTGGCGTTGACCACCCATCCCCATCTATCAGTGAGGTTAAAGAAAGAGCAGAGTTATATGTATACTGTCCTTCTAGGCCTTCATTGCAGGGTATCAGAGTGTAATGTGACAGACTTCATCAAATTTTTATTTTGTCCGTCTGTAATTCATTTTCTTTTAATTTTGTGAGTGTTTATGAATTTGTGTCATTCACAGCCTCTCGTCCTTAAGAAGGACCTTCATTGGCGGCGAAATGCTGGGGCAGTCACGTCCTTAGAATCTATGTTATGTCCTGTAGTGGTAAAGTTTTACTGACTTTGTACGTTATATCAGCAGGGTCCTATCCAAATGATGGTGACAGTAAGTCCTTTTGAAAGGCCCTTATTTTTTACTAGGCTACATGACGTCACATCACCACATCACAGAAAACGACAATTGTCTTAGACTGCGACTTTTACTGTACTCTCGTGTTTTCCACTTCGTTCCTTGTAATTTTGACATCGGTATATTGCATAAGTGTCGACCGGGTAGCTCAGTCGGTATAGCGACCGACTACGGGCTGGACGATCTGGGATCGAATCCAGGCGGGGACGAGATTTTCCACCCGATCAGACCGGCCCTGGGTCCCACCCTGCCTCCTGTAAAATGGGTAAAGTGCGGCCGGGGCGTGCTGCTGACCACTGACCCCCTTCTAGTGCCGCGGTCATGAAAGAGTAGAGCTATACCTCTACCCACCCTTTGGGCCACACCGGGCCTGTAACGGGATCACTTTACCTTTATCTTTTATATT
>Ga0123354_10016804_pt1 | contig 11461 bp, 5 predicted proteins | sample TergutLab28metaG_2_FD_97872 | JGI IMG/M metagenome (GOLD analysis project Ga0123354, IMG submission 97872) | Labiotermes labralis P4 segment gut microbial communities from Petit-Saut dam, French Guiana - Lab288 P4 | ecosystem: Host-associated > Arthropoda: Insects > Digestive system > Gut ... | reverse complement strand
GAGTCATCATCAGGCTGAATATTTAAGAACCATTAAATACATATCCTTTATAGTGCTGTACATGTAACTATTGCATTAGGGATCCCGCGTGCATTACATTGAGTGGGTATAAAATCTGGTTTTATACCAATTTAGATAGGTATAAACTAAGCACAGCTGTGGGTGTAGTTGAGGCTGGGGGGGGGGGGTGCGGTGTTTTTCTCCTTTCTGCCTATTCTTCAGGGTATCGTTTTGGAACGGAACTATGTTTCTTCCTTTCTGCAAGTTTGGAATCAATTGATTTGTCATTGTTCTGTAGTAACTTGTGTATGTGTGTGTGTTTATGTGGATTTTGGCTGAAGTGTACTTACAGTTTTCTCGGGGTTGTTAGTTTAAAAGTGTTTTTGTATGAAATCATATGTGCAATCGTAGATAAATTGAAGTGATTCTTAGAATTATTTTCAGCTCAAACAATAATAAAGCTTTTATTCTTCCTTGCATCATAAATCGTGCGTTAGATAAGACGGTCTTAGGTGGATAACGAATCCGTAGTATTATGGAAAGTGGATAAAAACAATATCAGAACTGTTTCACTGTAATTATTACCACCACCACCGCAACAAGTTTCCCTTCGTTGCTAGAGATCTTTTAATCTCTGAACAATTCACGGTATCTCCAGACTTAGCCTTAAGCAGTTAGACAGTACCAAGTTCTCGTGTAATTGGAATCTGAATGAGCAAAAGAAGGAGGTCGCGCCCTACGGGTCGGTTGCAAGGAAGAACTTTGTGCGCAATACTTGTCAGGATGTGAGGCTGAACACCATCTGAGACGATAAATTACCTGCCTTGAACTTGGAGAGGAAGTGTGGTGCTATTTTCACACTAGTGAAATAGAAGGTAAGGAAATTGATATTTATGTGCATAGTAACGCCGTGATTTATGTGCAATTAGTTGCTTCAAATTTCTCAATTAAAGTCTTACAGAAAGAAGAGTTGTCTTTTATCATTTGCACTACAAATGCTCACCATCTACAGAAAGTAATTGTTTTAGAGTTGTTGATATATATGAAAGTCACGACCAGATATTTTGTCGATTTCCGTGTCATGGAGGGGCGTAAAAGTGGCACGGTGTTACTGTCTAACTGTGCGGTCCAGAGTATGGACCACAGTCCGTTACAGGACCTTCTGACTTTCTGTGACTGGAATATGAATATCAGTCTAAAATTAATATTATATTTCAAGAGAAAATCAAAGGGATTTTGTGTAAGTAAGGGGTGGCCATAATTTTACAGAGCCCACATTTTTAGCGAGTTCAAAATTTATAACTTCAAAACGTGCTGATGTCTGTCAGTCTGTCTGTGTGCATGCGAAAATTCAAGTGCCGATATAACTCAATACTTTGGAGTATTACCAGCACTGATGGTCATAACACCAATTTCAGTTAATACTAGACTTCGGGTCCTCGAGATGATGTGGATAAGTATTTAAGGTTTTATGAAATTTGTCGCCGTGTTTATTGATAAAACTTATCGAAGTTTGGGAGTGTTTAGGCTCTAATTATGCTAACAGCCCAATAAACCTAGACTGCTGAAATCCTGAACACTTCGGCACTAAGCTCCTCCGTAACTTACGTGAATAATTACCAAAATTGAAGGAATCATGTCACAAGAATTGGCATCAATTTATATTGTAATCTAAAAACATATCCCACAATTTGTCAGTAAAATCTGCACGCATTTATACATGGATTTTGGGGCAAACCCGCAGTAAACCGTCTAATTATAGTATAGCAATAATAACTGAAGATCTCCTTCCTTCGTCGACTAACCCCTGAGTCACGGCAGAGTCTATTTGAAAACTGATCTCAAAGAATGTGGTTTCTGGGAACCAGTGTCCTACCTCACAGAAAACAGAGCGATTCCATTTGAAAGACCTGCCTTTCAATGCTGTTCAGAGAAGTGTTATCTGTTCACTGAGACAGCAATGCGAAATGCATAAATACACACTGTGGCGAAAACGCAGATATTTCTAATATTAATGTGGTGATTATAGTAACCACTGAGCTTTAGAGCGATTGTAATGCTGCGTTGAAATTATGTGCGTGTTCCGGCATTTATATCGCAAGTAAGGAAAGGTGGAGGTGTGTCTAGTGCGTGGTTTGCGGAGGTTGCTTTAAATAGAGGTAAGAGGCTTGATTAATTTTCCCAACCCAACAGAGAGGGTGGAAGACAAGATATGAGATTTTCACCATACTTAATACGTTGTAAGAGTACAAACGCGTGTAGCAGGATTTTGACATCTTTGAGGTTAAATGTGTACATGTGTGCTTTGAATGTGGTGACGTCATTGTGTGTGTTCTGACGTGGCGGAGGGTTATTACTGTGCAGTAACGTGACATCTTATGACATTCCTGGCTTCAACTTATTATTATTATTATTATTATTACTGTTGTTACAATGAAATACGCCGAGTTGGGGGCATAAGTGCTACAAACAGCAATTATTGTACTGCTGTGTTTCCGTGCAAAGTTTCGTAACAAGTTATTATTTCCCTGTCCATGTCATGAAGACTTACAAGGCAATTAGAGGAACACCTTTGCTTACTCTGAATCTCGGCAAAACCAAATAACTCTTACATAATTTTGTAAAGAAGCATGGACAGATGTTCCAATTAGGTGCTGGCCTTCGTGACCATTTTCGTGTTTGTAGTTCCCTACCCAACATTCTTACATCTTGATATTTTGTATTTTATGTCCAAAGTTGAGGCACGCCCTGGCGCAGTTGATTGAAGCACTTTGCTATAAGCTGGAAGGTGGCAGGTTCGATTTTCGGTGGGGTCACTGGAATTTTTTTTATTGGTTTAATCCTTTTAGCCGCACTATGGTCCTGGGGTCGACTCCAACTATAACAGAAATCAGTACCAAGGTTATCTCCTGTGAGGGTAAAGGCAGCCGGTGCGTAAGGCTAACAATCTTGCCACCTTCATGTGACGATTTTATAGAAATTATGGGAATTCTGGAATCTTCATGGCCTGTCAAGGTTTTACAGGGATCGGTTTACCTGTATACCCACAATTCGTATGATACATGAAATATTTTATTTGTGTGACTTCTCACCATTAAGTAGTACCCCTTGGTAATGGCCCAGGAAGGACTTCATACAGCTGCATCCTCCTTAACCGCGATATTACGTGGAGATGAGTGATCATAATCACTGCCCGGCCGAATTCCTCCCTAGTAGAGAGGTGCGGTACAAAATGGGTTAGAGGCTACATGGACCCCCCGTACCGGACAGACCAGTCTCTGCATTCAGCGCGAGGTTGAGCACCTACTGTAAGGTCACCTGGCCTACTGTGTAGTCGCCGGGGACTTTCCAAATTCTGTGCTTTCCGTTACATAATTCATAAAACTTTTTAAGCGGTTTTACGCGATTCTTCACAGAGTAACACAGGTTAGAAGAAATACTGAACTGTATCTAACATTTTTCAAATATGATAAGGATTACTTGGTAAAATATGTGCGTGTGTTCTGTTATGACGCCAGGCTGTATGAAACCACGAGTTAGTTGATCGTTTTAGTACGAAAGTTAGCGAAATACAAAAGTAAATTTGTCCACCATTAGACATCTTCGGAGAGCAGGGATAGCTCAGTCAATACAGGGAACGGGCTACGGACTGGGCAATCCCACTTTCGCGTTTCGGGAGGAGCGAGAAATGTATTTTTTCTCAACGACGTTCAAACCGACGCTGAAGCCGACCGAGCCTTCCATTATATGGGTATTGGGGATTTTTCTTTGGTGTCAAAGCGGCCGAAGCAGGAGGCCAACCACTCACCTTCGTTTAATGTCCAGATTAATAATGAATGCAGCTGTACAGTCACATACCTTATATCCTTTCTTTGCGTGAGTAGGGACAGTCGATTTCTAGAAAATTCTGTGCAACCCAATTCTGCCACTGAATGTAACTTACGAAGCCATCGTCTGCACATGCAAGTATCGAGTGCTGCAGAGGATTACATTTTGATACTAACAAAAGAACTAATACATTGCTAATTTCATTTATAGATTTATTTGTACATTAATTTCCATTATTTTCACGCACATCTCTACCGCTAATGGAAACGCATTGGTATCTAGGGCTTCGGACACAAAACAGAAACACAACGCGGCTTACACGTCATTAAAAGGGAATTTGCAGCAGCGATGTGGCCTCTAGCGTCACCGACACCCGTAACTTAATTATAGTATAATATTTCTTCGTTATACGAGGGAACTCGTTCAAAATTTGTCTTCAGGTAATCCACTTGGCCGCCAACTGCTTCTGCTGTCCCATTGGTTTGTACAACCTCCGATAAGCACAACAGTGTGTGTCTACACGAGTCTGGGGGAAAAATTTATGTCTTCGTACCGTCAAATATACGAATAATTTGATACGTTTGATCTTGAGTGTGTGTGCACCGTGCATTATTTTTATAGATTATTCTTCCTTTAACTAACAAAAGCACAACACGTGATGTTGACACTTTTCCCTCCTTACTACACTCCTACACGTTTCGATGCATAAGCATCATCACCAGGGCGTCTCTTTGTTTATACGTAAAAATTTAGATTTAATAGACAGAAAGTTAAGAGCATTTGTACAGAGAATATCACTTAATTTGTACAGAGAAGATCACTTAATTTGTACAGAAAAAATCACTTAATCAAAGAACAAAGTGAAAGCCGTAGATTATTTCTGTTATGTTAATTTAAGTAATTAATGTGTGAATAATATCGCCGAGCACTAAGATTTTTAACCCTTAACCCGCTAACGTGGAAAATATGGTGGGCTCCTAATAATAAGAGCAGGTGGAAGATAGGATTTAACTCGGCTTTTAAAGGGTTAAAACTTCCCTTCCCACAGTGTGAGACGTTATGCAACTAGCAGCGTGTAAATCCAGCCTAATATGATGACTGATTTACTCAGCAGGCGACAAAGTAGCTGCAGACTATATTGAAATGACGCCCCCAATTATTGTATTCTTAAGCGCCATACTTTGTATTTGAATCAGCATGTCGTTATAAGCTGTATATTATTTACTTTTTCTTACGCGCAGGAACGGCAACTGAACCTTGCAGTACAATATAACGTAGTCAGACGTTAGCCGCATTTATCGAGCTGCAAGTTTGCCGTCCAAAAAATGGCAGCATTTTTCTCAGCAGGCAGGGAAAATAAATTGAAAAATTCTAATGGGAAATACATCACACCAGTAGAAATGTTTCTTTCTTCCTGTTCCTTGTTAATTTTTTCGAATCTTAATGTATTACATGTCCGTGCACTAAATGTGTAATTAAATTTTCATAATATGACTAATTCATGCACGTGTGTACACTGTGCCCATCACAATACATACACATGTGCACACTGTGCCCATCACAATACATACACATGTGCACACTGTGCCCATCACAATACATACACATGTACACACTGTGCCCATCACAATACATACACATGTGCACACTGTGCCAATCACAATATGTGAACATGTGCACACTGTGCCCATCACAATATGTGCCATGTGCACACTGTGCCCATCACAATAAATGCACGTGTGCACATTGTGCCCATCACATACCACTCACCATCATTACGTCTCAATGGAAGTCGATACCTTCTTCAGGGCAACGCAAAGAACATTGGGAATGCAGACAGTCTGTTTACTAATTCTGTTTCAGCTTGCAGAATACAAGTATGGCATGCCTTAGGCACTGTAGGTCTGACATCGGCATGTTCTCAGCTCACATCCAAATTTCTGTGACCTCTGATATAATTCATTTCTTAAATTTTCGTGTATTCAGTACACATCCTTCCAAAAGGACCAAATGCCTCTGTTCCAACTTTCCTATATCAGGGTCTTTATCCCCCGCCATTTTCCACATAATAACATTCGAATTTCAAAACATCGTTTGGCTGTTAATTGTACTTTAACAGACTGAGGAAATCCCATCAGAATTTTTAAGTCTATTCGGCTGAATACCTACACCCCAGGTTACAGGAACGCCCAACTTATTTGTAGACCTTGCCTGCACTATTTTCTCCGAGCGAACTCTGAAATCAATTTCTCACAGCTTATTCTGTCTGCAGAAGCAACATCAGTATCGGCAGCAGGAACAGGAAGGAACACGCGATTATTCACCTCGGCTCCACTTCCACTGAGGTCGACTTCAGAAGGAATTCATAATGATGTGTTTATCAATCTCTTGTCACCGTTTATAGGGTTTTCCAGCCGTCATCACTGTGGGGTGTACGAGCTGATAAAGGGCAAATTCTGGCATATAAACCCGTCTCAAGACGAAGGGATTAGGAAGCGTACACTCAAGGAAACTAGCATTGCGTGCTTGCTGGGCGTTCTTTGCAAGGTGATCTTAATAGTAAAGCTCTATGCTGAGACGGTGTACGATTGTCTGGGCATATGTTCTAAGTACACAACAATGAAAATGATTGTATTTTTATTGTTACAACCTGCATGTTGTTGAGTTACTCAATTATCTTACCAACTACTGCACATATATAAAATTTATGAAATTTACACATTAAAACATTAAAAACGCTCGGACATGTTTCGGTCCTAAGACCATCATCAGGGAGCTATATATTCCTTGCTAAAATTACACTAGAAATAGTCACAGATAAATTTCGTTTTACAAGTTGTACAACGAAATTATTCTGTGACTATTTCTAAATATTCCTTGATAATGTTACACTATAAATAGTCACAGATTAATTTCGTTGTACAAGTTGTGCAACGAAATTAATGTGACTTTTTATAGTATGACTTTAGCAAGGACGATATGGCTCTCTGATGATGGTCTTAGGACCGAAACATGTCGGAGCGTTTTTAATGTTTTAATGTGTAAATTTTATAAATTTTATGTAAGTGCAGTGGTTGGTGTGATAATTGAGGAAAATGATTGTGTTGAAACATTACACTGGAATAAATACTGAGCCTTCTGAAACGAATTTTTTAATGTCTGTATGTGAAACAAACATTCCTGTAGGCTACCTTATACCTGAATCGAATTTTCTGATGTATTTTACTTTCACATATGAAAGTGTATGTTAAATAGCACAAAATATAGGTTCAATAATTTGGCTTACAAACGATGTTGGGTCTAATTTAAGGCTATTCACAATTTGAGAGACGCAAGCCTTCAGTGATCCCTTTGCGTACTTTTGAAACACCGAATGATCGACTAAGTTCAAGAAACTTAGAGGTCTTAACAAAATAACGTGCTTTGTTTGGTCCATACATAAGACTTGAAACATTTTTCGATGCACTTTCATTGTAAGTAACTGCCTACCAACGCACCTAACCAACTAATTAAGTAACTCACTCACTAGCTCCATGGAGCAAAGTCCTTCTTGAAAAGCTAAAATTCCCTCATTTAGTGAGAAAATTCCCCACAATTAATGGACCCGAAAGTTCATCTCCGCATTCACAAGAGCCGACCACTTGTCCCTGAGTCAGGTAAATCCATTTTCTCCAAGGAATTCTTACAAAATGCATTTTAATATTATTCTTCCTTATGCACTTATGTTTTCAAAGTATTCTTTGTCAACAAGTTCGCTCTGTATCCACCTGTCATCTTCCACATGCTTTCCACATGCCCTGTCTATCACATTCTGTTCATTCCATCATCTGAATAACATCCGGTGAGCAGTACAAGTCATGAAGTTTCTCATTAGCCATCTATTACAGTTTTTTTTGTCACCGTGTACTTGTTAGGCCCAAATGTCTTCATCACAACTCTATTCTCAGGCACCCTTATCCTATGTTCCTCCCTCAATATGAGAGGCCCAGTTTAACACCAATATAAGCAAGTGGCAGAAGTATAATTTTTGTATATTTTAAACTTTATAGTTTTTATGGCAACCGGGAAGACAGAAGACTCTGAACCGAATGGTAGCCGGCATTCCCGGAGTTTAACCTGCTGTTAATTTTTCTTAATTTCAATTTTGATTTTACACGGTTTTCCCCAGATTTTTTAAAAGAAACGTAATTATACATAATAAAGGTAACTTACATTAGACCATACATGCAACGCCATATGTTTTGCTAACTATACCCGCATAAGTGTTTAGAATAAAAGAAATCGAAGGTAAATTCTATCCTTTGCACGCCGTGAGAGCGTATAAGGTGGAGGAATTTTATCATTCTTCAACTCGGCCCCAGTTGGGGTTGAGTTGTTGTGTTTATAGATGTTTCGTGTGGTGGCCGTGGCCCCACATTTGTCATGAATTAAACAGGGTTGTAAAAAAGACAGTGTTTATGTGACGGCTATAGTATAATTACTGCTACTGACGAAGATAATAATTTCAAACAGAATACTAGCCGAAAAGATAGCATATAGGAATATAATATTAAAATGGATCCTCAGTAAACAAAGCATTAGGGTCCATTGGCGGGCTGTTCTGAGACACTTTTGGGCTCATAAAGGACAGGGTATCCTTTCTTTGGCTGAACTACTATCAGTTTCCCATACATGTCTCTGCTTCATGGATTTCTTTAATTATTTGTGCTATGCCTAAATACATGTTAATGCGCGTGCGCAATGCTGGCTCGCTGTACTTTCCACTGCAACACGCGCAAATCGATTACAATTAGTAATTTAGCAATTGGCATATGTTGTTTTGTTTTGCCTGCGCTTTCTGTCCTGTGATGTTGCTATACTGCTGCCGATTTGTTAGCCTGTTTTCGTTCGACGTACCCAATTATATTCATTCATTATTTCTGGTGTGTCAATTTAATTTCCCTACTAATGAATGTAAACGTTTTCCACATTTTCCCAATGGAATTACATATACACATGAATTTTCCAAACACATGTACATATTTAGTAGCAGCGCTCATTACTGTGTGATGGAACCCGAAATATATTCCATCTAATTGTATCGAATATTCTTACATTGATTTTTCTTTTTGAATGGTATCATGAAATTGTTGGTGATTTTATGATTTGTGTTTTATTTATTAGACTCAGACTATGCAGCGCTCAATTATCCGATGATAATGAGTAGAAAAGTTGGTAGTAGGAAGTGGCCGTGTCGTAATTTAAGGAGAGTCACAATCCAGACAGTTGCCTGGTTGTGTTTATGAAATCTACGATAAACCGCAGTCACTATGTTACGTTTTTGACCGGTATTCGAACCGAGAACTTTCCAGACAGAAGTCAGAAGTGGTACTGCTTTAGCCAGTTCAGTCTCCGTGTTAATCGTATTCTACAGTCATGTTATTTCCTTGAGAACTTTTGTGCTAAATCTTCAAAGAGCGTTTACTTTGAACGATCGTTAGATTATGCTTTGTTACTGACCCGAACTTTTGTACTTGAAACAGTCCACTGTCTTACATGGCGCGTGGAGAAAGAAAAATATTATTTCCGGAAGTAATTTTCTTGTCGATGTTACAAAATGTGTCATTCCAAGAGAGTCACAACACACAGAGATATTTTGGTCAGCGCCAGGTATCGGGTGAAAGATTCTAAATGTGACTTCTAGCTCTGTAGATTAGGACACAAAGTAAAGTGACGGGGTGACAGGGCCTTCACACTTTTCCACATTCGTTACGTCATGTGTCATTAAAAAGAATCACTGGTTGACCGTCAACACACCTTTGTTTGTATTAATGTTAAGTAGCCATACTAATACTGTGACATGTTGCAAACAATCACCTTCGTCTTCAGGCCATGCTGTATCACGCCATCATGAATAATATTATAAATAATTTGTCGCGTTTTATCTAGAATCCCTGTTAGTATTATTAGAATGACAAGCAAAAGGTACCGCATACATTTGAAGTTCGACGTATCAGTCTATAGCTTCATATTTTAATGCAATTGTTATATATTTAATTTGCATGAAACTGGACGGCCTAAAGGCGACCATCAGCGGTCGAAGAATGTTGCCTTATCAATAGGAACAGTTGACATCAATATCAGTACAATTGTGTTGACAGCCAGCAAGTGCTGCTTGTGGCTGTAACAAACACAACAGGATGCGCACTGTTACATTTAAACGTGATGTATCTTTTGCAATGATTGAGAGGTTACTGCATTGGGGTAATAAAGAGTTGTGTGTTGCTGTTTGGATTTGGAGATTGGAGAGATCCATTGTGGCGTCACTAGGGTATAGTCAGATTTTAATTTGAATCATATGCAGCTTTAGTTGATTTTGATCATTTGGAGTTAAATTCTGAGACGCTTTTTAATGAAACTTTTGTTACTGGTGACAACAAAATTCAATACATTAATTAACAGCCCGCAAATTTAAATTAACTACACAAATGTAAGTATGTTAAGAATAATGAATGAAAGGATAAACAAAAAATGTACTATGTACACTGTACTTTCCTGTACTGTACTGCACTGCACTGTACTGTACTGCATTGTACTGTACTGTACTGTATTGTACCGTACCGCACTGTACTGTACCGTACTGTATTCTACGGCACTGTACTGTATTGTACTGTATTGCACTCTACTGTACCGTAATGCACTGAAATGTATTTACTGTACTGTAATGCACTGTACTGTACTGAACTATATTGTGCCGCACTGTAAAGTACTGTACTGCACTATACTGTACCGCACTATACTGTACGTACTGTAGTGTACTGCACTGTAATGTACTGTAATGTACTGTACTGTATTGCACTCTACTGTACTGTACGGTACTATAATGTACTGTACTATACTCTACTTTATTGCACTGTACTGAACCGTACTTCATTGAATTGTATTGTACTGCACTGTAATGTACTGCACTGTACTGTACTGAACTGTACTGTACAGTACTGTACTGTACTGCACTGTATTGCACTGCACTGTAATGTACTGCACTGTACTGTACTGTACTGTACTGTAGTGTACCGCAATATACTGTACCGTACTGTACTGTACTGAAATGTATTGTATTGTACTGTACTGTAGTATAGTGTACTGCACTGTAATTTATTGTATTTACTGCACTGTACTGTATTGTACTGCACCGTACTGCGCTGTAATGTATTTTACTCTACTGTATTTTACTGCATTATTCTGTACCGCACTGTACTTACCTTACTGTACTGTACTGTATTGCACTATACTCTACTGTACGGTGCTCTACTTTACTGTACTGTACTGTACTGTACTGTACTGTACTGTACTATACTGAACTGTACTGCACTTTACCGTACCGTACTTCACTGTATTGTATTGTACTGCACTGTACTGTACTCTACTGAACTGTACTGTACTGTATTGTACTCTACTGCACTGTATTGTACTGCACTCTACTGTACTGCACTCTACTGTACTGCACTGTACTCTACTGCACTGCATTGTACTGTAGTGTACTGCACTCTACTATACCGTACTGTACTGTACTGTACTGCAATGTACTGTATTGTATTATACTGTACGGTACTCTACTGTAGTATACTGCACTGTACTCTACTGCACTGTACTG
>Ga0123354_10016801_pt1 | contig 11463 bp, 4 predicted proteins | sample TergutLab28metaG_2_FD_97872 | JGI IMG/M metagenome (GOLD analysis project Ga0123354, IMG submission 97872) | Labiotermes labralis P4 segment gut microbial communities from Petit-Saut dam, French Guiana - Lab288 P4 | ecosystem: Host-associated > Arthropoda: Insects > Digestive system > Gut ... | reverse complement strand
ATTATCCCGGCCCCCAAACACCCCCCCCCCCCCAATACCTACACATAAACTTACATCCTACCAGTCATTGACCATTAGACTTCGCACCAAATAAACTGATTTTAACGCGTAACGATGATGAGATCTCAGCATCACCTCACAATATAGGCATATATATATATATATATATATATATGATATGATATGATATGATAGTGACTGTAATACGTTGCTACAAAAGCGCAAGGTACAGTTAAAGTAAATACAAGGGAAAATATGAGATACAAGTTGTCTTTGTCCATTCATTGTTAACCTCGGCTCTAGATAGGAATAAATGGCAGCTTCACTCTGGCTGCATTTCTTCCGCTTCCCCAGATATTTATCCAAATTACTCGTTGAACAGGAAACCGTGTGCGCCTCATAGTCCGCCTGGACTTTTGTTGAAGAGAAATATCTTTTGCTCCTATCGCGACTACACTGTCCGTCAACCGTAGCCTAAGGTAAATGACGAGAATCAGTCAATACACATTCAGCAACTAGCTGTAGGACAAAAATAAACAGCGAATTTCGACACGTACAACAAAGCACTCGGAATAAGAAGGAAGAAGCGCGTCACGTCATGCAACGGGAAATCATAACACTTGTTTGCTAACAGACACGTTTAAGTACCGGTCAGTGGCTGAACTCAAAATTACTAATGCCACAACAGAGCACCTATTGTCCCCCTCACTAAGCTAAGTGCAGAATACAGTCCCCCGTCGCTACTGAGCTAAACATCTTCTGCAACGCACAACGCACATAGGATATTTGAACACAGCCAGAGCGTGGCGAAATCTATAGTTCCACGATGGTGTGGGTACGTTGCTAGGAACTTTGATAAGGAGGTGTATTAGAAGACGAGCACTTGAAGGACAACGAAGAAGGTAGTATGATAATATTAAAATAGATTATCAGGGAAAAGGCAGTAAATAGGAACCGAATGGAACTAATTGAGGCCTATGTCCACTACAAGCTTCCATATTAGCGGTGCCAGAAATCCGTCAGCATAGTGCTAGTTAGAAACTTTAAGGACATAAACAACGTTCTTAAGTACAACTGTCCTCTGAAAACTTCTACCAATATGCAACTCCCATTTCCCAACTAAAAATGTAAACAACCCCAAAAAATATAGTGCATGTTGTAGTTACATCATTCAACAAACACAAAGACGTCTATAATCGCTGTTAACTACAGTCCTAGTGTTATATTCGTGCACAACGTAACATTCTTCTTACAAAGAGGTATCTTCTTTGACACGTGTGTAATGGAGGGGAACATGCGGACAAAGGAGAATTTAAAAAAAAAACGGCCTATTCATGTCACGTTAAAACGAAAGAAAATACCTGTTTGCCTCAGGAGTAAGATTCTGAAGTGTTGACACGAAGGCACAGGACATTCTATATGGCATCCAAAGCGCTGTATACATCGCAGGGAACGAAATTCGAAAAACTGCAAATTCAGCCAGTTTGAACGTTTCATGTTGTCCTGTCAGTTATTCAAAATTTAATTGGAAGATAAAAAGTTCTGTTAACATGTCCAGGATACAGCGTCCAAACTAATTAATAATAATGACATTTTTATGTGTTTTGGTACGCTCTATCTATGAAATAAATTCATCAAATAAATATAATTGAGATCCGACTGGATAAATTTACGTCATGAATTTTCTGTTTTTTGTCCGGTCCGCAGTAATATCGATCAATAAAGAAAAGAAACAAAGCGATAAGTAGCAATAAATACAGTACAGAGGGTATCTTGTTTAACGATGCTGTCAGTTGCTACATTTACACAGCGACAGTGATAAATGAATGAATATGAGTATGGGATGATACTGACAGGAGGAAGCCGAAGTACTCGAAGAAAACCCTGCCCTAGTGTTACTTTGTCTACCACAAATCCCAAACAGACTGGCCTGGAACTGAAAGGAGAAGCTGTGGTGACAGGTCAGCGTGTGACGCCTGAATGTCGTCGGAGTTATGGTATGCGACAGCAAATAGGAAAAAAGTATCATTACAAGCGTTCTGCAAGGCTGGTCGTATTGAACAGTGATACTGCCTGTCTGCGTGTGTAACTTACAAATAACAGGACAAAAAAAAATGTAAGCATGAACTGTCCACCAAACGAGTAACAAACAGAATACATGATAGTCATAAATTTTTCAGCGGTTCGTAAACCAGGAACATTACAAGACTTTGCAATCAAAATTTTGGTTTTTTTTATGCTTCGTTGACCGTGCTTTTCAGCGTATTTATCTTAGTAATTAACCAAATTGATGCACAAAATTTGTTTTACAATAAGTTTATTTCATGCCTCTACATGTTTCGAGCACATGTGCTCGAAACATGTAGAGGGATGAAATAAACTTATTGTAAAACAAATTTTGTACATCAATTTGGTTAATTACTAAGATAAACAAATTATTTGTGTTCCACTGAATGCTGTAGGCCTGTGCACGTACACTCCGTAACACATCAGTTTTTATGATACAGCGCGACTTATTTCAGAGGTAATTCGGACAAACGGCACATTAACGTAGCACAGTTTCATGCTAAGAGCAGCTGCTTGTGACTAATCACTTCCTTCACGACATTTGGTGATTTGTTAGACACATTTTTAACACGTCACAATTATCATGTTCAACCATCGCACCGCCAAAAGAAAGTTAAGATGTGTTTTGATGAAACGAAACTGATAACTCACAAAAGACAGGCGCGTCTCTTGTCCGAACATTTATGAAGCATGATTAGTATTTCGACAGTAATGCATAAAAATTATTACCAACGTCACAGTCCAACACGTCGCGGTAGCGGGTACACTATCAAACTTACTGATTACGATCCAATACATATACACATATGTGTTACGGACGGACGGTCGTTCGTTCGTGCGTGCGTGCGTGTGAGGTAAATACAACTGAATGTACATGTACGCACAGATATCCGTCACAAAACACATTCAGTGACGTAACAAATAGGACTGTACCAAAGGACGTTTTCGGTCTTCACAAATACGTATCTCATCCGCATATCATTCCTGTTTAAGAACTTCGGCAAGTTTGGATACCGAAAATATTCTGGACAGTAGAGCCATTGTCAGCGTTCCTTGTTCACGACAGTCGCTCTGCAGTGTATAAGAGACGTGCCTCTCACTTTAAGCGTTCACGAATGCATTTGTACAAACGCTTCATACAAACCCATATACTAGGCCTATGGACGTATTTTCTGAAATCAGGTTGCTCGTTCTGCAACGCAACGATTTGTCGAACAGCAGCTGTATTTTATGGTTATTTGCATTAATTATGAAATGAGTACTATGTATACAAAATAACACCAGTGGGCGCTGTTCTAGCCAGTTGATTCCTGTGACCATTTAGTAATCTACTTCCCTCAATTTAGTTTTAATGTTTCGGATAAAATTTATATCTATCCACACAACTTACATAAAACATACTTTTCATTTTCCCTGTCTTAATCCGCGTAGTAAATTTATTGCCTGGCGAAGAGTACAAATTGGCAGCTACATGTTGCCCTGTTTGCCTTATTCTTCTTTTACGGTCTATAAATCTGTCAACACAACGTCACACAATCATATGCAGATTTGTGTAAAGCAACGCCCCGAATCACCCTGTACATGTAATAGGCGTGGAAAAATCTTAGGCAACAGACGAGATCCAAATTAATATGCATATAATGCAGCGGCCATTATCAAGAATTGTCATAAGTGGCACGTGTGAAAGATAGATTGATTACATTTTTTGGTGGGAAATCTGAGGGAAAGATCGCTTGCATGACCTAGGCGTAGAAGGGAGGGCAATATTAAAATTCAGCTTGAAGAAAAACGATGGTGGGGCGGCGTGGACTGGATTCGTCTGGTTCTGGATGCGGGCTGGTGGCAGGTTCTTGTTAGGGTAGTAATAAACTTCCGGGTGTCATAAAATGCGGGGAGTTTCTTCATTAACTGAGAAGCTGCATTTCGTCAAGCAGAACTCTGTTCCATGGAGTTAGTGCAACCATTAACACACACTCACAGAGAATTAAACCCAGAGAAGAGGAGGAGTATGTACATACTTGATGGGCCGGAATAGCTCAGTCAGTATAGCGACTCGCTGCGGGCTGGACGGTCCGGGGGTCGAATCCCGGCGGAGGCGAGATTTTCCGCACCCGTCCAGACCGGCCCTAGGGCCCACCCAGCCTCCTATACTATGGGTACCGATTCTTTCCCGTGGGTAAAGCGGCCGGGGCGTGGCGTTGACCAACCACCCCATCTAGCCCCGAGGTTAAGGAAATAGTAGATCTATACCTCTACTCCCCCTTTGGGCCTTCGTGGCCCTTTCTAGGGTAAACTTTACCTTTACCTTTACCTTTATGTCCATACTTAACTCTGGTATGTAAAACAGGTGTAGTGGGGAACTGCAAGACACGACGGGAAACACTACTTGACCTTCATGGATGAATCGATATTCCCCATCATGAGGACGTAAGAATGTTAGAGTAATATCAATACATCTACAGACAAGAAGCGAGTGAGAAGCAGAGTTGCTGAACACTACTGCAACGTCTAAAATTCGATTCACCCTTTTCTACTATCTTGTTACTAGGACAAACCTGGCTGAAATTTCGAAGGATAATTTTTCAAAATAAATAGTCAAAAAGCCGTAAAGGCAATCCACACTAAACAACAGAGATACATTTCTTTCAGTTACAGTTCTATGAAACAGAACGAAAGGCGGCTGAGTAATTTGCCCTCAGACACAAAATCGACATCTGTAAATGACTGGCAGGTACACATCACAAATAACCAACATGTCGATACCGTCAAACAATTGATACTTGTGATGACAAGTAACTAACATGTCGACACCAGCAAACAATTGATACACATCACAAATAACTAACATGTCGACACTGGCAAACAATTGATAGGCACACTTCACTAAAGGCTTCAACAAACACTGCTTATTCTTCAAAGCTCTGTTGCCGCATAAAATTGTACGATCCTGAGATAAGTGACATCATTATCCCTCCCACTACAGGAGCTCTCATGGTCCCTTGAGGGTGAAGTGACTTCTAGTGATGCGAAATTCCTGCTACATTCCACGTAAAACAATCAGCTAGTTCACAGCAATAAACCGGGAAAATACGCACTTTAAAGGACTTGAAATGAATCTCCAATTCTCCATAGAATATTAACATTATGTTAAAAACTTACAGAGTATCAACATTTCATTAAACTGATCTTCATGACTTTGTGAATAGCCGTCTGCTACAGAATACGCCAGTGTTCTGCGTGCATTGTGTTGCCGTGTGGATGATAGGACTGCTGTGTCTGTTGGCACTGCGACAACTAACTTATCGACATTCCGTCCTCCGGACCATAAAATTTACATGTAGCAATGGAGTGATAACTGACAAGAGAAAACCAAACAGGCTCGGGAATAGGTCTATCCCAGTGCTACAATCCGGGATACAAATTCAGCTACAAAACATGTAAGTAGGATAAAAGTGCAAAACTTTACGTTAGCCTGCACCTGGTCAATTTTATGTTTATTTATAGATGCCCAAGATGCAGCAGCTATTTTCAACTTTATGAACATAAAGGAAAAACGTGGCAAGACCATCGCAGCTATTTGGTACAGTACAACAAAATATGTAAAATCGAGAGACTCGCTCCAAAATACATACAAGTAAATACATAAAGTTTATAGATGTCCAATAAACAAAAATTATCTACAAATGTAAGAACACAAAGGAAAAATTTCGTTGGACCTGCGCCCGTTGTTTGTTAGGTGACAGAGAACAAACAAACATATAAACAAAGAAACAAATGCCAGCGACTGCAAGAAGCTAAATGAACACACCACATTGCTAATATTCAATCAATCAATCTTTTTGTCATGTCCTCAGATTATGTTCTTCTTTTGAATGCAACTGAACAAACAGCTGCCCTCTAAACAGCACTCACTCCTTCCGCCCTCCCCTGACAGAAAACACAGAACAAACTGTAGCCGTTGCTTAAGGCTCGTCTGGACGGCCCTCACACGAAGAGTTGAATACAAAATGCAGTAAGGCACAATCAAAGGAGTTCGTTGTGTAGTAGTTCGTTTATTAGTTCATTTAACGACGTCTTTTCGACGCTCAAGACAAAGATGATAGCTTTTTGACGACTAAAGTAATTGGACAGCATCTCCACTTTTGCTGTGGGACTGAGTAAAACCACAGAACATCTAGATGGCTAATATTTGTGTCTCGGAAACAGTTCCTTTTCTTGCCACATAAACATTTGACATGGCCGTGCCAGAACAAAATGGTCGACCTTTCAGTTCTTTCTAATTTAATACGTATAAGCTTCAGCTGTATATGTACTGACGTACACGCAGGCCATTGTGAAATTCCTCGAGAGTTCAATGGTACGGATATATGATGCGGTTTATACTTCATTGAAAACAAAAATCGTTAGAACTATTTTTCTATTTTGTCGATATGACGTCATTTTAGACCAGACTGGCCATTCGCGTGATAATACTGTTTTATGTTGGAACGTTCATCGAGCTAAAGACAGCTGTCGCACGGTCAGCTGTTGTTTCTCTTTATAAATTAAGCAAGGACTTCAAAGGCATTGAGATTAAAATATAGAGTGTGGCAAAAACGCCACCAAACAGTAAGTTTAAATATGTGAATAAGATAAATACATAGTACAGAAGACTTATCTGACAACGACGTTTCACATGGACAAGACAGGCAAAGTGCGTATAACGTAGAATGGAGGCGCGTTCGTGTAAAATTTGTTGCCGTAGAAAAACAGTGAGTACTACACATTCCCAGTGTATGTTTGTAGCCTTAGTTATCCAGCATGCAATGAACGTGCGCCATATCATACTGTCATCTGTGGCCTGTCCGGCTCTACAATATTTTTTTACATTATATCATAAACGACACGATTTTTTTTTTAATTGCTGAACATAAAAGGTGTGTTTTGTTTTCCTATGCAACTTTTGTCTGAAAAATATCTCAATCTAAGAAGGATTCGGTGAGATATCGTCATAAATGTACAAATGCCTTCATGTAAAATAACTGCTATTCATGTATGACTTTAATTAAACTTGAATTTTATCTGCAGACTTTTATAAAAATACTCAGATATCAAATTTCATGAAAATCCTTTCAGTGGCAGCCGACGTATTCAATGCGGACGGAAGGACGGACAGGCAGCCATACAGTCAGACATCAGATAGTTAATAGCCGCGTTTGGCAATTTTGCGAAATCGCCTAAGAACTACGAAGAGGATTCGGTAAGTTTCACTACTGTAGATCTGTTTTAAAGTTATTAGTCTGGTTTATTTTTGGTTCGTATCGGCCCTTCCATAAAAAAAGGGAACGCGGTCGGAAAAAACATGCGCTGTACATTCCCATTTGAAACACTTTTATACATATAATTGTTGCTTATTTATGGACGCCTGCAATAAGTAAATTTATGCCTATGGAATGTTGAATGTTAGGATGATAGACGAATAATAAATTTGAAAGGCTGAGCAAGCAAGCGGTCATGGTGTGATTTGAGGTAACATATCGGCATTTCTGTGGAAGGTCTGGGAAAAACAACGACAACAGGTCTGTGTACAGAGATCTCGACCGGTGATCTTTGCATACGGAAAACACACTCACTCATTCCACCGATGACAGCAGTTTCTTGAATATACTGCAGACGTATCTGTAACTAGTTAAGTATACTGGAAAAAACAGTCAAGTTCCTATGCAGTGTTTGTAGTTCCTTACTTGTATGTTATTGTTCATGTAAAGACGTTGTAAGTAGCTCAGTTTTATAGCAAGCGATGATTGTAAAATAAATTGAAAAAGATGTTGCATGAGGTGGTCGTGGCTTAACTTGGTGCACGTACTACCGTAATATTTGCCTGGAGAGACGGTGGAAAACCATGCAAGCATGAGTCACGACAGTCGGTGTAATGGCTGAGGTTAAAACCTGATACCTGCTGAATACGAGCGAGAAGCTCTTTTGCTTCAGCCCGATTATGTTTGCGTAGCTAATTTGCTTTGCAGCAGTAGTCGGTATTCCGAATAACTCAGAGGGTAGTTCCTTACACTGAACAATAGGAAAGTGTACGAGAAACAACCCCACTACGAAGGACTGACAAACTGCTGGGAAATACAGACACACAATTAACCTAATTTGTGAAAATAGCAAACAAGATAAATCAAACGTAGTAAGGAATAAAAAAAATAACAGCACGTCCCACATAAAGAACAAAGAAACTGCACGCGGACGTGAGCAAGTCAGTTGGTGTTCCAGTAGACGAATGTAACTGATTCTGATTGACAAGTTAGGAATGTCAATAATAACCGTAAGTTAAGGAAATAACATACAGCCAGAAAAGTGGGGGGGGGGGAAATGCGTGTTCAGCCATTTACTGTTAAAGCAATAAATTTTAAGCCCTTAGTTACAAATGTATACGTAGGCCTATGCACAATATTCATCGTAATTTTAATATACTTTAATTGAAATAAAAAAAAACTGATTTCCACTAAATGTACATTTAGAAAATTTTCAAGATCTGACAATGACCGTGTAAGGCGGCCAAAACATGTCTTAACCACAAAATATAGCCTACATAGCTTAAAATAATTGTGTTCACAGCTGAAGGGTCTTCTTCTTCTTCTTCTTCTTCTTTTTGTAAACACATTTTTACAGGCTTTGATTTAGATACATTGATATTCTAACACAAAGCTGAATATGGTTACCATACGTTCTGAAAGGTCGTAACCCGCGCAGTCAGAGCTTCTAGATGGGCCTAATTTGTGGCAAACCTGTCCCGTTCACATCGCGCTATCTGCGACCGTCACATGTTGGACGCAGTTTGTACGACGGAACAAAAATCCTTTCGGCGTCATCGGGGTAACAATATTACCACGGCTGGCGTCTAAATCACAAGGGTATACTGAGCAACCGGAAACCGATTCTTCCCACTCGACATTAATCATTACCTGCCTTCTAAGCTACATGCGAGATACTCGACTTTACAAGCACCCACATTTAAAGAGGGGATTTATTTGTTATTCCAAAAGATCAAGTGGGCCGGGTAGCTCAGTCGGTATAGCGACTGGCTACGGGCTGGAAGGTCCGGAGATCGAATCTTGGTGGGGGCAAGATTTTCCGCACCTGTCCAGACCGGCCCTGGGGCCCAACCAGCCTCCTGTACAATGAGTACCGGGTCTTTCCCGGGGGAAAATGGCGCCCGGGGCGTGTACCTGACCCCTCACCCCCTCCTAGTGCCGTGGTCAAGAAAGAGTAGAGTTAAACCTCTACTCCCCCTATGGGCTGTACGGCCTGTACAGAGCCTCAGCGTACAAGGGTGCACTTTTTTTTACCAAAAGATCAAAGCAAATATGTCTCACTGTCTCTCTGTATTTAGCACTAGGAAATTTAGCAATATAATTTACGTGTTACCTTCGGAACGCACCATCAGAGTGAGGCATATTTAAATGTAAAAATTCGAACAGATCTCGCAAGTAACCTTCAATATTCAATTTATTTTTAAAAGCTCGTTTCTATTAGTATCACATTGCTGCTTTGTCTTACTGCTGCGAGGAACTCATCACTAAGGTACACACTGCACGTACGTCAAATTTAGCGTACATAACTACAAAGTGTCACAGCAAACAATGTTCCAAAGGAAAAGTATAAATTTATTTTATGGAATATCCCTGTCGCCAATTCCAAACTTAAATCTAGAGAAAATTTTCGCTGTGCTGGAATCTTTGCATTTAATCTTTTTCAAAATTATTAATGTAAACGCGTTGGACTTTCAGTATATCCAGCAGCAAATACATTTATGAAATAAAATAAAATAATATAATATAAAATAAATAGAACAAGTAATAAAACTGCTGGACGATTCGGGGATCGAATTCCGGTGGGGACGAGATTTTCCGTACCCGTCCAGACCGGCCCTGGGGTCCAGCCAGCCTCCTATACAATGGGCACCGGGTTTTTCTCGGGGGTAAAGCGGCCGGAGCGTGGCGTTCTCCACCCACCCCATCTAGCGTCGAAATTAAAGAAAGAATAGAGCTATACCTCTACTCTCCCTCTGGACCTTCGTGGCTTGTTCTAGGGTGAATTTCCTTTACTTTTACCCTGTTTCAGCACCGGGGTACCATCCTCAGGGATTTGCAGAACAAAGCAATGTAAGCCCAGCTCTAGTCTCGGTATAACACTGTCCATACTGAAACGGGCAAAATGTTAAATGTTGGGCTGATTTGTATTGTAATATTAATTTGTACGTCAGCACAACAAATTAATATTACAATACGTATCCAAGCACTTCGTGATGTCTTCATTCAAAGTTGGGCTGATATTCTGTTGTTCTGTAACTCCCCGACGACGGCTCTCCGGTGCTGCAAAACGTAGAAGATTTAATACTCGTTACGAATTGTATTTTTATATTATTAAGTGAATTTGTTAGTGGATCTGCTCATTGTAAGAATATGCACGGTGTGGGTAATATAACAAAAGTTGCGATTTGCCGAGGTATATTGCCACACAGCATTTTTGGCTCCGAAATTAATGGCGTAAATGTTGCTCCCACCTAAAACTTTCGCGCATCCGCCATGTTATTTATACCAATTGCAGGAAATATAAAATACGGCGTTTGGGTGTCATCCAACGGTGTAAGTCTTATATTAGGTTTCGTACAGATATATCATTTTTCTCCTTTTTTAGGATGAAGAGTAGACTAAACCATAAGCTTGGAGAGAGTTTAAGAGTCATGTGACTTGAAAAGTCGATGTAGGTCTACTCACTCGCTCTCCGTGGACTGTGGAAGTGTGATGGTCCCTGTGGACTTCTCCCCGGGACTGTTCCCCTGGCTCCGCCTGGCGCCTGCCCCATTTCTAACAACTGAGGTCTTCTTGTAACCCCTCTCGGCCGGACTGGAATCTCGTGACCCAGGCTTCCTACTGTCGAAGTTATTCCTATCAGTCGAATTGTTCAAACCAATGGATTCCGGGCTCTTGGGTAGTGACCCGGGTCGCACGATCATCATACCGACGTCACTGGACATCTGATAGCATGACCTGCAGAAGACACAGGGACACAACCGTGAAACTAACACTTTGTTCAAATTTGTAATGACCATTCCGTGCATTCCACTGTAATTAATGGAATCGCTACTGATGGACCAGCAAGGTCTGAAGCATGTAGGAGTTTAATGTTTTGCAAATTATTATTGTGAATAAAATGACGATTGTGTGCATGTGTTGGTTACAACTGTGGAAATTATGTGCAATGTACCCAGTTAAAACACCAACAAATGCACTATTTATTAACTTGGTTAAAAGTTTTAAATTTACATTAAAATACACAATAATACCGCTCCTACATGTTTCGGTCTTTAATGACCATCATCAGGGAGCTTTATCTGCACCTAACTGAAGT
>Ga0123354_10016800_pt1 | contig 11464 bp, 7 predicted proteins | sample TergutLab28metaG_2_FD_97872 | JGI IMG/M metagenome (GOLD analysis project Ga0123354, IMG submission 97872) | Labiotermes labralis P4 segment gut microbial communities from Petit-Saut dam, French Guiana - Lab288 P4 | ecosystem: Host-associated > Arthropoda: Insects > Digestive system > Gut ... | reverse complement strand
TGGCCATTATCTCCGTAACCGTTCAACTTTGGATATAGGTGTTTTGGGTTATATCGGTATACTTTAACATAAGGAACACTCTCTCGAAGTCTGGCACATTCCTCCTGGGACACTCTGTATATTCACAAAAGCCAACGTGTCTGAAATCAGTTCTTGTTTTATTCCAAATTTATGTTGAAGCTCTCATCTGTAATTTTCACAAGAGCGTTAATCGATTGATTTGAAAGTTCTTTCTTAGTCGTGTATCAATAATCGATTTATGTGAAAGTTCTTTCTTAGTCGCGTATCAATAATCGATTTATTTGAAAGTTCTTTCTTAGTCGCGTATCAATAATCGATTTATGTGAAAGTTCTTTCTTAGTCGCGTATCAATAATCGATTTATTTGAAAGTTCTTTCTTAGTCGCGTATCAATAATCGATTTATTTGAAAGTTCTTTCTCAGTCGCGTATCAATAATCGATTTATTTGAAAGCTCTTTCTTAGTCGCGTATCAATAATCGTTTTATTTGAAAGTTCTTTCTTAGTCGCGTATCAATAATCGATTTATTTGAATGTTAGTTCTTAGTCTCTTATCATCAACGAATTTGTTTGAAAGTTTGTTCGTAGTTGTTGCTTAATTATACGCTGTGTGGAATGTTCTTTACTTCAGTACCACTTCCTATAAGCAAAAAGACAGATGTCACTCCAGAAACCATTCTCACCCTAGGTGATGACGTCATGCATAGCGATAGACATTATAGTTGCAGTAATGAAATAAGATACGTTTTTGTGCAGCGTTCTACATTTAACAAGCCTTAATCCAGTCGCTCTATCAATATGTGTGTTGTGTGTCTGGATATGGTTTCCATAAAGCACGTTATTTAATTAAGTAAATTATTGTTTTACAGAATAGAAACTTGTTGTGACGTCATTGTTTTAATATAAACAGGATAAATTTTCCCTGCCCTCATTTTCAGCTCTGTTAAAATGAATTAAGGGTTTATGGACGTTAAAAGGCATACTGTCATTTTAGCGTCATGACCAGAAGGTTCCATGGATTGGTCTCCAACGTCATGTGATTCATAGACCTGTAAGACGAACCGGGTGTCCATCCGAATATCTACAAACCTCTATATTAGTCTTTAGCATATCTAGGCATATTTAAACCTATTCACGATACAAAATTCGAAGTCTGTCTGTGTTTGTAAAATCGTAAGAAATTAAAAATCAATAATTGAATATCTGAGTTAAAGTCACTGAAGACGGTATATGAGATTACTTTAATTCTGCGTCTTGATTTTGTGGTTTAGTTATCCCAACATATTTTGTCCTTTTTTTCCAACTTTTTTTTCCGGATATCAGAGTTGTTTCACTGTGTACTTTGGTATCGCTTGTGGTGATTTAAACTTTAAGCTACATTAGTAGTCGAATGTGTGGAACAGGGCTCCACCTCTTCGTAATTAAGGAGTAGACACATCGAGGTCAGAACATAGTAATTTTCGCTTTGTAACTCTGTCGAATGAACCAATAAATAGCCCGAAATTTGGAGGTGAAAATATAATGTCAGTGTTCAACAATGTATTTAGTCTTAAACACGTAAAATTGAACAAAAATTAATCGCTGAATAAATTACAGTACTTTTTTCAGTTTTTGTGTGACGTAGAAACATGAAATTTGTGTGGGTTTTTGATCGCTAACCCGGGAAAGAGAATATTTTGCGCCTGTGCAAAATTCTACCAACCTTTATTATAACCCATCAGAACGTACTGCATATTCGCATGCACGTTTCACGACCATGAGATGTATCATAATGTTTTGGTACGCGGATTGTGAGAAATTTTACTAACCTCTACTCGGCCAAAGCGCTGACTTATTCCACCCGCAAACATTTCGGTTACAAATTTCAAAATATTACGACTCGCGAACCAAGGAGTTACGAAAGACGCAGAGTTATTTGTAAACCTAAGTACCATACAACTTTAATACATCAGTAGAGAACATTAGCTCTACATTTTACATTTATGTTCATCCAAACACGCACACCAGCTATGGACTCCGCCAGTGTTTTCAGCGGAAACCATGCTGCTGTCCCGGGGTAAAGCAGCCGAAGCGCAAAGCTAGCTGTACACTATTGTAGCGCTGAGATTATGAATGAGTACAGCTATACTTAGCATCCCTAATTGTCTTCATTGCCTGCTCAGGGACTTTACACTTATCTTCATACATTAGAACTTAAAATATTTACTAATTCACAACACGTTTTACGGCTTTTTTTCTGATACAGATTATGATTTTTATCGTCTATCATAATTTTGCATTTCTCTTTTTCTTAGCGATTTTAACCCCGTTAAGTGAGAGTGATTTTATCATCCCGTGCTTAACCTCACTGCTTAGTTTACTGATATTCGTTGTGCCATTAGAATCTGAGATTAGTTTCCAGCAACTGTAGCACTGACAAAATTAAATTGAAGGCAACAAAATATTCGAATATCTCAAACAAAAGGTCACAATAAATGTAGTCATCTGTCACTGCTGCAGATAATTGCTGCAATCTGCAGAACATAACCGTGTAGCTATTTTTCTTGTTGTTATATATGGTCATTTAAAGTACCACAGATCTCATCTCACCGTGACGACGGTTATTGAACTGTGCTACCTGCATCATGTCGAACTGCTGGCTAGAACTCAGTATTCGGAAGGTCCTGTGACCGGACACCTCGACGCAGGTTTGTCTTGGTTTCCCTGTGTCTATAAGCAAATGCTGAGATGGTTCCCAAGATTCCAAGTTGCCACTTCATGCTTCTCATGTAGCCCTCCCGACTTAACTTTATTAGCAACCAATTTCATATTTTGTATACATGTAAAATAACCACTGCCACCGGGTGACAACACAATTGCAGTTAATAAATATTATTATTGTTACTAGTATTTTATATATATTGTTAACCTTTAACAGATATTAAGATAATAACGTCAGATAGAATGAGATGGGCTGTGAATGTATTAAGCATAAGATGAGAGACTACAAAATGCCAGACGGAAACACATGAAGCTAAAAGATTACGTGAATTCCTTTCTAAGCGTAGATGGGAAGATAATAATAAAACGGATGTGTCAGAAATAGAGCATCACATAAGAGCGCGAATGGAATTCATGTCGTATAAAATCCCAGTATTTATTGAGTCATTTGAGTCTATTTGTACAGACGGTTGCATCCGCTAACACCAGGTTTTTTTTTGCTACAGTGCCCAGTCTTTATACCTGTTTGTACGAGCAGTATTTACTAACAATTTCCTCCGTCTGCCACCCACGTTAATGTAAAGGCAATTGAACTAGCTCAGGATAGGCTCTGTTTGGCGGGTTCTTGTGAGCGGGTGTCGCACCATCAGCTCCGACACTATGCGGGTAATTCCTCGACAATCTAAGCGACTGTCAGATTCTCAAGAGAGACTGTGTTGCATGGGGTTGGTTATGCCCGCCATTAGCACGGACAGTTAATCTCCACTGTCTAAGAGCAACATTGTTGCTGGAGGTACATGTCATTTTGAGGTGGGCCGTTTTTGCGAAAGGCGGAGCGCTGGCCAGTTTCGGTTCGCACCACATGTAACAAAGGCACAACATCTGTCCTGTCGTACGCTTGGCACTGATGGCCCATTTTATGTAATTTATATTTTTTAGTGTTGGTATGCTTGCAAAATGGGATGTGCACGTTTTTTTTAATGATTTTCTGTGATAGTCGGAAAGTTTGGAGCATTTTGAATTTATGACAGTGAAAGGAATCTATAAGTAGATCTTTTCTTTGGTGCTAATGTAATGAATTTAGCTATTCATTTTCGTCGTAAAAAATATATATACAGCAGAAGTTGTAGAGGAAGAGTAAGAAGGGAAAAAAACGCGAAATGATGTGTCGGCCAGCCATTTTGAAGGATGTGAATGCCTGTGATGCCATCTAAACGATGATTTACGACAAATACTTCCGGTTGTTTTCCCTCAGTTTTTAATGGCTTGTGGTTTTCTCATTGGCCCTCTCTCTTTTTCCCCCTCCTTTCGACACACATTGGTGGTGCTAGACAACATTGCTGGCAGGAGCCAGAAAGCAAGCAGCAGTTAAAAGTGTATATAGTAGTCGCATATATAAACCATATATATGTATATTCACATATACACATCTCGTGGCACTCAGTGGTGGATTTAACGTGTTACCTGCAGATATCAGATTGCCTGCCTGATCTGACCCAACAGAGATTATCGTCAGTTCTATCTTTCATTCTTGTAGGATCCGTTTATCTTTCTAAGAAACAGAATTTCTTTACGAGTTTTGGGGTCCTTAGATATTTTACTCCCCCTTTTCGACTCACCAGATAATCTGCTAACTTTCTGGAGTTCCTAGGCACGTTGACAAAGAAAGTTCATCAAGTCAGCCCTATTCCCTGGCACTGCGGCGTACCGAAGAGCAAATCCCATCTTGCTAGGTAGGCGTACTTCGAACCCCGTCAGAAAAAAGGCATTTTTCTTATTTCTAAAACGTTCAGACTTGTTTTAGGGCCCACCTGACAGGATCTTTTCCTGGTGCTAAACGGCTGAGCGGTGCTGGCGATCACTGACCTCCATCTAATGTCGAGTTTAGGATTCAGTGGAGCTGTCACTCTGCTCACATTTTTGGCCTGCACAGGGTTGTCTTTACCTGTACCTGGCAAGCTCCAGAGCACCTGTCGTTTTAAGTATTACTTATAGCCCCTTCCATTCCCCTGCAAACCGCTCCGAGTCTGCTGAACAAACCTAAAGACATCTCTGTTGGTTCTGAGAACTTGATTGTCCATACACGTCGAATTCAAAGTGTCGAATTATTGTACGTTAAAGCATGTGGTGTATGCATTCACCACGAAATGGTTGACATTCTATAGCTTCATTGGAGACCGGTATAAAATTTTCACATAAAATAGTAATAAGAGAATAAGAGCCAAAGTATTTTTATGCAATAAGAATGTACAATCTGAAGTCGTACGTTTACGTGTTTTGGACATATGTGGTGTAAATCTTAACCATTTCAATGATACAGTTAGGCATCAAATGCGCTGACGTCCAGCATTCGAGTGTCAAAAGTAAAGAGAATGCTTTGTGGAAGCGCGGGAAGAGAGACATCGCTGAGTGCAAGAGTGGCACAATCCAAAAATTGCCCATTTGAGGTTAGTACTACGATTAGGCTCAAAATAATAACAACTGCGTCTTACAACAATTACATCTAGCAAGTTGTGTTTCAAGTAACAAGTTTGCCGATATTGTCGGATGTATTTGTCATATTTTTTTGGCTCCAAGTGGGCAATTTTTGGATTGTGCCACTACTGCATCCAGTGAGCGGTATGACAGTATGATGAACTCTTTTAACAAAACAACGTGGGATACACATTAAAGCAGCTAATGTTGATTCCAAAGGACCGTAGGAGATGCGATTATTATGAACGAAATTTTCAAGGAAAATTTGAACATATTTGACTGTCTAAGTAAAGTTAGTTACAGCAGAATACATTGGTTGCGTCACTGTAGAAAAAGTGAAATTGTAGCCTACATTAGCTAGGACGTAACAACACCACACAATGTACGTGATTGACCAGAAATAGGCCTACCTGATGGTCTTTGAAATGAAATAACTTGTGACAGAAAAGGTGCAAATTACTAATAGATGTATGGATGACATTCATAAAACTCAATTGAAAATTAATTATAACTTTCAGCGTTTGAAAGTGGAGTTTATTTGATGTTTTAGGTCAGGGACGCTGGCAGGATGCGGGTAATGTACTTTGGCTCTCAGGTAGCCCCATAGGGAAAAGCAATCCACTGCCGAAAGACATTGTTAGTCGTGAGACCAGTTAATATCTTCGTACGGTTGTACGAAACGTCGAAAGACCAGTTCTGAATGTAGATATGAAGTTTCATCTTTGAATGCAAAAATGATGTTACCTACTTAGCAAGTGATTGGCAAAGTGATACCCCACTCTCTCGAAGTCCAAATGCTTTAGTTTTATAGGCTTGCCTGCATTGTTGCGAAAAGCACCAATTTGCTGCATGTCTGTCCGTCCGTCCGTCTGTCCGCACTATCAGCGCCTCTCCCTCTGGATGTATTTCCGTGAAATTTGGTATTGGCCACTTTTATGAAAACCTATGAAGAAGACACAAAATTGGGTAAAGTTCAACAAAAATATCGGGCACCTTATCTGAAGACCTAAGTACATTTTACTACTTGACAGCGATATCAAGTCGCCATAAAGGCCCTTTCTTTGAGTGAAATGATATCAGGCTGTTGGGATAGCCGAGGAAGTATAAGAATTAGTGAACGCGTCTCCGTGTTACGTTGTACGTACATTGCCTGTCTCGTTTTTTCCTAATAAAAGCAACACGTATGAAGGCACCTGACCGCTTGGTACTGACAAATCACTGTATAGGCTATTGCTTTCTGTCTTAAATCCCACACTGACACCCCGCGCGATCACCGAAGTAGTAACCACGAGCGACAGTGAGAAATGAGCAGCATGGAGCCTTCAAAATGAACCGCATGTTCACAAAAGAAATGTGGAAGAAACATATAACTCTTTAATATTCCATACCATCACTAATGTATATGAAACACGTCAAGTTTTGTGATTCGTTTTATTGCAAATAGCATGTGTAACAAGTACCAGGCATCATGCTGCGAAACTGTGAAGTCAACACAAATCAAACAGTAGCCGTATTTCTGCAAAACGACGCTTTGGACCATCCAGAAAATATTGTCAATCATACGCACATCCTCCTGGCTGATGGAGCGTCAGAAAGAGAGCGCCAGGAGCAACAGGCCGCCAGCACACCGGAATGTTTCGTGTCGACCATAAATTATGTTGTCACGCATGCACCTACAGCCCCACACCTCCCCAAAACCTCAAAATAAAATAGGGAAGGGGAAAAATAAACATGTATTTGGATCCTTTTTTTTTAACGGAGTGAAACTTCGAGGTTTTTTATGGTCATATGAGAATGTTACAACCATCGTCTGTAACCCCTGCCCTGAATACAGCTCATAGTAAAGCATTTAAATATTAATTCCAAAGGGATCCCGTTGGCGATGGTACATTGTACACAGAGGGATTAGGGTTCAGGACTGTGTCCATCGGCTCGTGTTAAAAAAAATTACTGGCCCAGCGACCGATGGTAGCACTTTCTGTTGGCCCTCACTGGGTGGGTGCCACTCCACCTTTCGCCTGAAGACAGATACAGGTACAGTGTCTGAAACATTGGGTAATTTTTGAATATGAGATAATGGGCACTTTCCGAGAACCAAGTAAATATGAATTAAAGAATGTTAAATAGTTTTAAGTAATCCGTGACCGTACATCGAGCAATTAGGTATGGCAACGAAACCAACAAATGCATATAAATGTATAAAAGTTTCTTCTAAAGATAATATGCCTTGTACATGTTTCGGCCACTCTTGTGGCCATCCTCAGGGAGGTGCATTGCAAAGGTTGGATATATCGAGACATTAGAAAAGTTTCTGAACCAGTGCACAAGAGTAGCCGAAATGTGTAGGAGAAGTACCGTGTTTATGATATAAGGTACTTCTATACATTCATGTGAAATTGTTGGTTTCGGTACCGTATATAATAAATTAAAGATTTCGCTGTCGTGCACGAAGATTTGAACATTCCTTAGTTATTTTTTATTCTGTTGAAACAGTGTCACTTGATTTTGTACTAAGTAAGATGTTCACTTGAAACCTTGGCTGACGATCGTATGTTGCTCATGGGCGTTACTCCTTAACCGAGAAAGTTCTTTCCTTTTGTTTCTTTCATCATTTAATGACTACCTTGTCTGTGTTGGGTTAAGAGTATTTTTTTTTAGCTTACAGTGATAAGGATTTCGTAGAAAGTACTCGCACTTTGCGAGGGATGAAGTTGTGGCAGCGGTACCGATGAAGTTTTCCGTCTTGTTTGATGTGGCGCATTGTGTATTGGTACCTGTGTACCAGATTTCTCCGTGCCGTACTCCGATAGACGGTAGTTGTCGCCAGTAATTTGTGTGGTTATGCCTGTCCCTCCAGCTAGCGACATGATGCTGCCAGTAGGATTTTCACTGCCATAGCCGAGATTTGTATGTATGAAAGTGTACAGATTTGCATAAAGCTTGTCGTCAGTACCAGGCTGCTGTGGCCTTATGCGTTTAATTGATTTGTATTTTAATAAGTTCAACATGTAAATGTGGATTGGCCTGACATTGACGCAGATAGTCTATTATACATCAGAGGAACTGCCCTTTTATCTTCCGATCAGCTGTAGCCGTACTGTGTGTCTGTAGCCTATCGCCACGCTGAGTCACATTACGAATTACTTTGAACAACACCCCTATCCAGGATTTGTCTTTGGAGAGATGGCTTTACTTTGAAACGAAGGAAGAGTAACTGCCTTGGTCACATCTTATATAGGAACTGCCTTCTGAAACGCGTTATTGAAGGAAAGATAGCACGGACGGGAAGACGAGGAAGAAAACGTAAGCAGCTCCTGGATGACGGAAAGGAAAAGAGACGATAATGAAAATCGAAGGAGGAAGCACCGTGACGCACTGTCTTGTGAACTCGCTATGGAAAAGGATATGGATATGTGGCGAGACAGACAAAGTGATGATTGTGACAGAAAATCTCCTAGGAGAGTGTTACAATTGTTTTCCAGCCGTCATATATATATATATAAATATAAATTGGCGATATATGATCATAGAAATAACGAAGCTTATTAGCGTATAAAAACATAATTTCGTTTTGGTTATCCTCCTTTCCTGGGAGGGGTGGGTGTGAAGCCCATGTTTTGAGGATTCGAATAACCCTCATGTTGACAATCACCTGTAACAAGTACGCAGTGATACTGTAACTGTTACGAACTGCAATGACACGATGATATCTACCCTGGGCCATCATTGCGACAAAGGGGGGGGGGACAGTGTCGCATACAGAAGAGCCCAGATAGAGTGTCTGTTGTCTTCCATTATTTTGTTCAGTTTTGTGCAGAAAGCTGGAAATTCATTCTGGATGTCTTTGAGGCTTGTACGTGCCAGGGGTGGCCAAAATCTAGACTAGTTTCCGTAGCCGCAACTTAGGAATGAGCCCCTGTTTTTGTTTATCAAGTCAAACGTACGGTAGCAACAGTTCTGTGCTGCCGTTGTTGGCTGTGAGCGACACAAGGAACTACGGCTTGTTGTGGAATCATAAATCCATTAATAATAGAAAGCACTATTCCTATTTGGGGACCGCGGTACCACAGTGGTTAAGGTGCTGTGCTACAAATCGGAAGGTCGCTGGCTCGATCCCAGCTGGTATCATTGGAATTTTTCATTGACATAAATTCCTTCCGATCGTACTATGGCCCTGGGATCGACTCAGCCTCTAACAGAAATGAGTACCAGGAGCATTTCCTGGGGGTAAAGGCGGCCGGTGCGTAAGGCTGATAACCTTACCACTACCCTGTACCGTTGTAATAAAATTTGGGAATCTTAACTTCCTGGAACCCTCAGGGCCACTCCAGGCCTGTAACGAGACTGCTGCTTTTACTATTCCTACTTACTCTGTTCGTCCAACTACGATAAGTTAGTTTCAAATATTCGTAAATCTCCGTTGTTTAGAAAACATATTGGAATTCTGTTGATGGTCGGCCTAGTGTGCATGTAAACTGCAGGAATATAATGTTTGATAAGTTCCATGTTCCGTGCTTTAATTAGCTATATACAATTTATTGCAAAGACCAAAAAACGCTCTTTGGTTTTATGAATGTAATAGCGACAAACCATATGTTTCGGCCATTCATGTGTACATCTTCAGGGTGGTAAATGATCCCGTCATACTATAAATATATTTCCATTTTTGCGCTTACCACCCTGAAGTTGGCCACATGAGTGGCCGAAACGTGTCGGTGGTCACTGTATGATAAAAATACGTTCACAAAACATTAGTGCATTTGCTGGCCTTTTAATAAATTTTGTACGTGAATATTGTTTCTTTTAAAAGACGGCTGCAACAATGACATTCGCGAGCCGCATGCGGCTCACGAACCGCGTTGTGAGCGCCTCTTGTGTATGACATCATCTGTTGTACAAGTGAAGCAGAACGTTTCAGAAGCCGGTTCAGGGTTCAGTAACCGAGAGTCGGTCTTTGTACGGAATATAGCGGGGTGTATGTACATTTTCGTTACTACACTTGAGGATGGAAGGAAGGGCGGCCGCTTGAAGTTCTGTGCTTCAGCTGTCCATCAGACGATGGACGAAGTAGAGACGAAATGTGTTTTTGAAGAGAAAAAAAGTATTTCGCGCCTGTACCGTGTCGCCGTCGGTTCTCAGTATCCCGTCCGATTGTTCTCCTTCGCCCTGTGTTGTTCCCCACGCGGTATTAAGCGATTTTGCATAAAGTACCTGGCACACAATTCTAACACACAGATCCACCCAACCCCCCACCCGTGTACATAGTTCTGATATAAGGTGCGATTTTCTTGCACGTGACCTACACGTGGGAGCTGAACCTTGTCTGTCACTGTAGGTTTCATCTGTTTAAAATGGCAGTATGTTACTGCAGATTGCCGAAGTTTTGACACAGTTTCAAAGTTTCTCCATTTTTTTTGTTCATTTCTAATCGTGGCGTTTATGAGACTGCTTAGTGGCGTCACATGTCGCTATAAACGATGCTTTATTGGCGATTTGGTGTCGCCGGCAACACTCGTAGGCCTGCTTAGTTCTCTGTGTTAAGTGTCCGAGAGTTTTCGTCCGATTTTAACCAAATGTGGATTTTCTGAAAGACTTTCATAAATGTCACCAACATCAAACTTTACGGAAATTCGCCCATTGGGAACCGAGCTGATACATCGGACGGACGGACGGACAGACTGACATGACGTAGCTAACAGGTGCTTTTCGCGAGTATGCGAACGCTCCTAACAATAGCCATGTCACATCAAACATTCTGTAACGCCTTTTAGTGGTAAATAAAGTACGTAACGGTAAAAGTAAAACTGTTAGGGTGCTAGCCATGGAGGCGTATGGTGAGAGTGAAGATAAAGGTCTACGCATTTATAGGCGCTTTCGCAAAATTGCGAAAAAGCTATTATTAGCTTCGTCATGTCTGTCCGTCCGTCCGTATTGAACAACTAGGCTCCCACTGGACGGATTTTAATGAAATTGGTGTTTTAGGATTTTCCGAAAATTGGCCGAGAAAATTTAATTTTGATTCGAATCCAACGAGAAAAGCACGTAATTTACGTGAAGACTTGTGATCATTTATGATAATATCTCGCTGAGTTATTCTTGGAATGAGGAGTGTTTTATGAACGAAAGTTGTAGACACAATCAAACACATTTTATTTTCAGTAACTTCCCCCCCCCCCCCCCCCCCACCCCCCCCCCCCCCCACCGTCAACAGTATATGAAAGGATAAAAAGCAAACAACCACACACGCGGAAAAAATACGAAGAGCGCATA
>Ga0123354_10016798_pt1 | contig 11464 bp, 11 predicted proteins | sample TergutLab28metaG_2_FD_97872 | JGI IMG/M metagenome (GOLD analysis project Ga0123354, IMG submission 97872) | Labiotermes labralis P4 segment gut microbial communities from Petit-Saut dam, French Guiana - Lab288 P4 | ecosystem: Host-associated > Arthropoda: Insects > Digestive system > Gut ... | reverse complement strand
GCTCCCAGCGGACCAACTGGCCACGCTCGTCATCACTCAACTCAAGAACAGCCTTCGGCCTACCCGCACTCGCCATACCTCATTCTACAATATTATGGCGAACTTATGGCGCAGGACACTAGGAGCGTGCTGAAATACGCTGTTCCGAGCGAGGACGTGCCGGGCGGGATGCATATCGGTGACTTGTGCGTGTCCGATCAGTTGCCTGACACTGATCGTGGGGCTGGCCAAGGAGGTGGCGTCCGCCCAGAATTCTGTGTTGTCGAGGCTCCTGAACTGCGCCAAGGCTGCTAGAGCCTCAGGCCCTGTGATCTGGCGCCGCATGACTTTTTCATTGAGGAGCAAACGGACAAGTCCCATCTCGGACACCGGTGTAGTGACGACGCTCTCAGCAGTGGTGAACCACCGGCTCACTGACTCATGTGCGGGATGTTCAGCCACATGAAGGGCCAGCAAGACGTTGACAGCGGGCAGTTCAGTAGTCATTGGCCAGGGCTTCCTCAATGTCAGCCAGGGAGAGTGGATGTCCTCCATTGGAAAACACCACAGGACCCCGGCTCACCGACGACGAGGCAGCATCCCCGTTCCCGACCCGTCTGGCCCAGTCACTACTGATGCGTGATAGAAGCACAGCAGGACTTCCTGCGTGCTCAGGCCACAGGCGAGCACCCAGATCGAGAGCATGACGTACGTCGTCAGTGATCGTCACTTGAGCGCGTTGTTTCAGGGTTGGCATGGCGTCAGTGTGCCACCATGAGTGGTACACCACTTGTCTTGCACGCACATCCCTCTGCCCGGGGCTACCCTCACACGATCATATGGTGCTGCCAAGTCGTACCTACTCTGAGGCATCCTGCCTTGTTGAGAAAACAACTGATATCAACTGATACAATCATTCTCACTACTGGTATCGGTCTTGCACCACAGATCTGAGTGTCGAGGCTACTCGCCAAGACGGCCTTCCAGACCATGTGACTGACCAGGACACGTGTGACAACATCCTGAGGGGGCTGAAGACAGTGAGCTTAATCACAGTTGAATTACTCATCTTGTTTGCCTTGAACCCAGTAATGCTGATAGTTGTCATTTTGGCGGCCAGGGGCGTGCTAGAGCCGAATGGCATACTTGGGTTCTGGTGGTGGAACATCCGATTCTCCGATGCGGCTTGGCGGGCCGGTCATCAGGCGGCACAGACACTTCTGCTTCCTTTTTCGATCGTCGCGGTGATGGTGGGCGCTGTTGTGCTGGTGCTCGCCCAGTTTGCTGGCACTCACTCGATGGCCGAAAACATTGGCGTTGTTGGTGTGTTTGGGTACTTTATCTTGTTTGCCATTGTGTACTTCCGCACAAAATTCGTGGCGGGCAAGATCCAACGAGCACAGGAGGAGACTGACTTCACCGATCACTGCTCGGGGACCCCGTCATAGGCGGAGCACAGACCAAACGACAGTGTCAGATGTGCACAGATCACTGGGGCGTACCCTGATCTGACGTTCGGGCGACGATGTCGGTACGGAACTCCCCCACGCTCACGCGACTGAGGTCTCGCGTATTCCCTTTAAGAGCGGGCAGGCGGCCAATTCGGTGGAGTCCATTTTTTCTAGGAGAACGGCGAGGGCCTCCTCGACGGAAATGGGCTGTGGAGGCGTGACAGTCTTCTCGGCTGCGGCTCTGGCGGCGCGGACCACGAAGGAGGACCGGGATTCTCCGAGGACATCGGCGGCCTGGGTGATCAGATTATCGGTGGCAGGGTCAAGTCGGGTTTCGAACCTGCGAGTACGAAGTTGCTGAGGCATGGGATTGATCGTACGGCATGTGTCCGTGACAGAGAAGGGTGTACGCATGGTGAGCGGGTTTGATCAGGAAATATTTGGCCACCGGCGGCACGCCACTTGTCGAGGGGTGCTGCACCGGATCAGAGGTCAGTACGCCATCCGCATGGCCGCGCGTACTTCCTCCAAGGTCTGGTCGGCGATCTGGTTGGCACGGGCATTGCCATCAGCGAGGACGGTCTGGAGGTACCCGGGGTCTTCCACGAAACCGGCACGCCGCTCACGGTGGGTGCTCAGCCGGTCGTTGAGAGCCTCGGTGACGATCTTTTTCAGGGCCCCGGCACCCTGATCACCGATTTCCGCTGCGATTTCTGCAGGCTGGCGGTCCAGGCACAAACCCGCGATGGTCAGCAGGTTCGAGACCTCGGGGCGGTTGACGGGATCGAAGGTGATATGCCGGTCGGAATCCGTCACGGCCTTCTTGAGGACCTTGGCGGTCTCGTCGGCGGTCATCTTCAACTCGATGACATTGCCCTTGGTTTTCGACATCTTGGTGCCGTCGGTACCCAAGATCATCTGGGCTTCACTGAGGAGCGCGTCGGCAGCGGGGAAGACCGGTTGTGCGGAATCAGCCCGGCCGTACCTCTCGTCGAAGCGGCGGGCGATGACACGGCACATCTCGATGTGGGGAACCTGGTCTTTTCCGACGGGCACCAGGTTGGCCTTACAGAACAGGATGTCGGCAGCCTGGTGGACCGGATAGGTCAACAGCAGTCCGGACATTGGCCGCCCGTCGGTGGCTTCGAGTTCGGCCTTGACCGTGGGGTTGCGCCGCAGCTCGGCGTCAGTGACCACCGACAGGAACGGGAGCATCAACTGGTTGAGGGCGGGGACAGCCGAATGGGTGAAGATCACCGTCTTCGCGGGGTCGATGCCCGCCGCCAAATAGTCGGCGACCAGGGAATAAACCCGGTCTTTGATCGGCCCGACGCCGTCGCGGTCGGTGATGACCTGGTAGTCGGCGATGACGATAACGGTCTGGACCCCGAGGTCCTGTAGGCGCACCCGGTTGAGCAGGGATCCGAAGAAGTGGCCGATGTGCAGGTCACCGGTCGGCCGGTCCCCGGTGAGCATCCGGAAAGCCGACGGGTTGCGGGCCAACTCGGCGTCGATCTCGCGGCTCCTGGCCACAGTACGCTCCAGGGACGCAGACTGTTCTTTCGCCTCGGGTGTCTCGGTCATGCTTGACCGCCTCTCTGCTCGATTTCCTGCCGGATGGCCTGGTAGACGCGTCGGGGGGTCTGGCAGGCTCCGAGCAGGTTACATTGTTTCCCGGCTCCGTGATAGTCGCTCGACCCCGTGACCACCAATCCTAGGTCATCAGCCAGCGTGTGCAGGGCCATTCTGGTCTGGGGCGGGTGATCGGGATGGTCGGCTTCCAGGCCGAACAATCCATGTCCGGTGGCCAGCGCGGCGACAGTACGAGCAGTCATCACCGTCACATGATCCTGGATCCACGGATGTGCGATCACCCCGACTCCCCCGGCGCGGTTGACCGTGTCCAAGGCTTCGGCGATGTCAGGGGTGTACCTCGGCACATAGGCCGGACCTGTCTCGCCCAAAAACTGCGCGAAGGCCTCATCTCGGTTCGACACGTACCCCTTGGCCACCAGCGCGTCGGCCACGTGCGGGCGTCCGGTCGAGGAGGCCTGGTCTGAACAGGCCTCGACATCGCTGAGCTGAAGCGGCATTCCCAGTTCGGCGAGCAGGTCCAGCATGCGCGGCAAGCGTGTGCGCCGGGCCTCGCGAATCTCGTCCAGAAGGGCTGCAAGGTCATCGTCGTCGTCGCGGCATCCGTACCCGAGCAGGTGGACAGGATATTCGACGGAGCCGACCAGCAGGTGGGTGGAAATCTCAGCGCCTCGCAAGACCTCGACTCCGAGGTCGCGTCCCACCGCCTGGGCCTGGTCGACCCCGTCCATCGTGTCGTGATCGGTCAGGGCGAGCGCCTCCAGCCCCGCCCTCACAGCGGCGCCCAGCAGTTCTGGAATGGTGTCGGTGCCATCGGAGAAGCGGGAATGGGTGTGAAGGTCAATCATGCATGCTCCTTAGTCAGCAGTAGCAGTTGGGGCGAGGTGAGGCATGTCAGAGGGATATCGACGTGTGCACCACCCTACCAATTGTGTGAACGTCCTTCTCAGGACCCACAATAGCGTCTATCACCCCGATAACATACGCCTTGGAGGACACCCTCTCTTGTCCATATCCATGGACTCAGCCCGAATGCACCGATCCATGGCTGCTGCGCGGCCCTGTGGAGGCACGCTGGCTCGTCGGTCGTCGCTCAACTTCACGTCCAGTCTGCCCTCACGCCACCCGCCGACCCATCGCACCCCCACAGTGTCGCTCGCGACGCCAGCGATCGGTGCATTCGGACTAAGCTGAACTCAGCAATTCATTGAGGAGGATCCATGGCCACACCGCATATCAATGCAGAACTGGGTGACTTCGCGCCCGCCGTACTGATGCCGGGAGATCCGAAGCGGGCAGAACGCATGGCTGCCCAGATCCTTCAATCGCCGCGGCTGGTGACCGATGTGCGCGGGATGACGGGATTCACCGGGACCTATTCCGGGTCCGGTGACAACCATGGCAAGCCGTTGTCGATCATGGGGTCGGGCATGGGGATGCCGTCGATGGCCATTTATGCCACGGAATTATTCCGGTTTTTCCAGGTTGAGCGGATCATCCGCGTGGGGACGGCCGGAGGCATCTCGCCGAAGGTCAGCGTCGGTGATGTGGTCATCGCCACCGGAGCGCACACCACGTCGTCGATGAACGAGGTACGCATCCCGGGGACGCATTTCTCCGCTGTGGCTGACCTGGCGATGGCCCACACCGCCGCGGCTGCCGCCGATCCACAGATGACGGTCCTCACCGGCACGATCGTGTCCCACGACCATTTCTACTTCCCCATCCCCGGAGAACTCGACGCCATGGTGGCCCATTCAGTTCTGGCCGTGGAGATGGAAGCCGCCAGTCTCTACGGCGTCGCCGCCGAGTTCGGCAAAGCTGCGCTGGCTGTTCTGACGGTCTCGGACCACCTGACAAAACCCAGTACGGACATGACCTCCGAGGAACGCGAAACCCGCTTCCAAGGCGCCCTGCGACTGGCTGTGGCGGCGGCATTCGCCTGATCACCATCGCACCGACACAGGACAGCTCGCAACGCCAGCAATTTGTCATGGTCATGAGGCCTACCCGACCCAGGCTGCCAATGACCTGCCATCTAACATAGTTGGTTTCAGAATTGGGCAAATTCTCAGGTGCGTATTCATTCGTGCATGGGTGGATTCGCACAGGGTACAAGATCAGTGCATTTCACGCTTGATAAGAACCTTTGTATACCTTCAGAACTAACAAGATGAATAGTTGTTTGATGGATGGTCTTGCGGCCCTCGGAGCACGCCTTTGATATCGTTAGAAAATCAGGATTTTCTCAGTTACTCAAGCTATCGTGTCATCACGAAATCTCGGCGTGGAGATGAGTATGGAGAACAAGTGTTCATGTCAACGTCCCCTACAACCAGGGTTGATTGCCCTGTCGATGACGTTGCTGACAAAGAGAGAAGAGGTATTCAGAATATGAAGAATCGCAAAGCGATCGTGGGATTGGTCGCTATTCTTGCCGGATTGGCACTGTCCTTCGGGAGTGTACAATCCGCGCAAGCCGCACTGACTATCCCCCCTGGCGCGACGCAGGTCAAAGGCAGCGGGAGCGGTGCATTTTCCTACAAGGGTTGGATCAATACTTTCGACATTTCGAACAATGCGTCCGATGTGACCATCTGGCATTTCGTCGACTCCGGCACTAACTCAAATCAAACTCCCATCGCGACTGACATGGTGATCGAATTCAGCGGTGGGACCTTCACGTGGACTCCGGCCATGGGGTTCTCAACAAACGGGGGCGGGAACAATCCAGGATGGGTGATCATCACACCGATGAGCTGGACGCTGGTCGACGGCTATCTCGATCCGGCCCTCAATCAATTCAACCTGAGCGATTACGTCAAGGTGCCCGGCTATCGGACTCCGACCCTGGGCAATCTCGATGTGAGTGTCAATGCTTCGTTGCAGTACACCGAGTCGACCTATCAGCCGGTCTGGCAGAAGACCTACCAACCAGTCTGGCAGAAGACCTATCAACCGGTCTGGCAGAAGACCTACCAACCAGTCTGGCAGAAGACCTATCAGCCGATGTGGCAGAAGACCTATCAGGACGTCTGGCAGAGGGAGTATCAGCCAGTGATGCAGCCCACATTCAAGAAGGCTGTTTCCACCGGTGGTAGCGATACCCTCGTGACTCGCCTGACCTATAGCAACAACACTGCGTCGGCTGTACCGACGAACGGTGGGGTCTTCAAGAACGGCCAGACCTACGTGAACGTCAACGTCGCCGCAGCCAGTCAGCCTGGTGGCGTGTGCTACACGATCGCAGATTCCAGCTTCAACGCCAACGGCAAGAAGACACCGTCTGACTACAATCGTCCGATCGATTTCCAGTACAACGTGTCCATCGTCAATGGCCAGTTGACAGTCTCCTTCGATGGCTGCGGCCAGCAGGACCAGTTCATCTCGGCCAGTGTCGGCGCCTACGTCGTCGGGACGATCGTGAATGACAAGAAGGGCAACCCAGATCCGGACAGCTCCTTCCCCGGCAATGCTCCCAAGCATTACGCCAACACGGTCACAGTGCCGGTTCCCGCCAACACCGGAACCGTCTACCTGTATACGCACATCGAGGGCGGCTCGCTGAAGTGGTTCACCACTGGCCAGTACGAGTTCGCCGGATGGAAGCAAACCTCCAACGCGCTCGTCTCCGACGCGTACGTTCGTACTGATCTGGTTTCTAACAAGCAGGTCAGCAATGATCTCGTCAGCGACGCCTTGGTCCGCAACGACCTTGTCTCCGACGTGCAGATCAGCAATAACCTGGTGACCGACAAGTTCTTGCGCAATGACCTGGTCACCGACCAGTGGGTGCGCGACGATTGGGTGTCGGACAGGACCGTGACGGAACCGTACACCGGCGACGTGACGGTGACTGTCACCAACGCCTCGGGCGACCAGGTGTGCCAGGGCACGCTCGGTCAGTGCGACAACCTGACCAAGCTCACACCCGGTGCGTACACTGTGACGCTGAGTGGGGACAACATGGACCCACAAGCACCGCAGACCGTCACCGTTGTGGCTGGCCAGACTGCCAGTGTGACCTTCGACAATGTCATCGTCCACGGTGACACGCAGAAGGTCTACAATACCAAGATCTACGAAGCTCCTGTGTTCCTCGACAAGGTGTACCTGGCGGACAAGGAACTGCCGAAGACCTATGCCGCGGATGTCTACAACGCCAAGACCTACTTGGCTGACATCACCCTGGCTCCTCAGTACCTGGCTGACGCCACCTTGGCGAAGACCTATCTGCCCGATATCACACTCCCCGCCCAGTACCTCGGGGACGAGACAGACTGGCAAAATGGAAATGCCATCCTTCTGAACTGATCAGACACAATAACCCCCATCAGGGCGAGCGGACTTCCGGGTCCCTCGCCCTTTTGGCGTCTTGGGACCAGGTGCTTAGAGGATGACGATGTCTACGAGGCCGGACCGGATCTGGGCCAGTCGTGATTCGGCCTCAGTACGGACCTGTGTGAGGTCGTCGAAGCTTGCGGCGGGGTCGACTGAGTGGATGACTTCCAGGTAACACTTCACCTTGGGCTCGGTGCCGGAGGGGCGGATGATCACGCGGTCGTCGCGGGCGGTGAACAGTGCTATGCCATCGGTGGGCGGCAGGCCGTCCCAGCCTTGGTTGAGGTCGATCAGGCGGGTCACCGCAGTGCCGGCAAGGGTGTCCACTCCCCTGGCTCGTAGACGGTCCATGATCTTAGCGGTTTGGCTGATGTCAGGCACTCGTACAGATAACTGGGAGCTGAGGTACAAGTCGTGGCGCCGGGCCAGATCATCGAGGACTGAGATCAGGGTCCGGCCCTGTGCCTGGAGGGTGGAGACCATGCGGGCCACTGCGACCGCCGTGGACAAGCCGTCCTTGTCGCGGACCAGGTCAGGGCGTACACAGTAGCCGATGGCCTCCTCGTAGGCGAAGGCCAGATCGGTGACCCGGCCCATCCACTTGAAGCCGGTCAGTGTGCGGACGTACGGCCTGCCGTACTCGGCGGCGATGACCTCCAGCTGGCGCGAGGAGACCACTGAATTGACGAAGACACCTTGTCCCCCGCGGCTGCCGATGTGGTCAGCCAGGACCGCTCCCAACTCGTCGCCGTGGAGCATCCTCCAGCCGTGGCGCGGGTCGGGAACGGCCACCGCGCAGCGATCGGCATCCGGGTCATTGGCGATGACCACGTCGGCCTCCCGCTCGGAGGCCAGGGCCAGGGCCAGGTCGATGGCTCCCGGCTCTTCCGGGTTGGGGAAGACCACGGTGGGGAAGGCCGGATCGGGCAGGCGCTGGGCTTCGACGGGTAGGACATCGGTGAAACCGGCGGCGGACAGAGCAGCCAGCGCGGGAGTGCTGCCCACGCCATGCATGGCGGTGTGGACAATCCTGATAGGGGCGGCGGGAGAGGAGGAAGGGGAAGAAGAAGAAGAGGGAGAAGGGAGGGAAGGGGAAGGCGAAGAAGGCGAAGGCGAAGAAGAAGAGGGAGAAGGGAGGGAAGGGGAAGGCGAAGAAGGCGAAGGCGAAGAAGAAGAGGGGGAAGGCGAAGGAGAGGGAGAAGGGGAAGAAGGAGAAGAAAAGGAAGAAGGGAAAGGGAAAGAGGTGGAAGAGGACGAGGTGGGAAAGGTGACAGAGGAAGGTTTGATTGTTGTGGTGTTACTGGAGATTGCGGCTATATAAGACGCCAGGATTTCATCGCCACAGTCGGTCCAGCCTCCTGACAAGGGAATCTGGTTCGCGGGTGGGGCGGCTTCGATCAGAGTGGCGATCTGAAGGTCGTGCGGGGGGACGATCTGGACTCCGCGTTCGTTCTCGGGCACCATCCGGGCGCCGAGATAGACCTTGTAGCCGTTGTCGGCGGCGGGATTGTGGGAGGCGGTCACCATGATGCCGGCATCGGCGTCCATCAGGCGTACGGCGTAGGCCAGGACGGGGGTCGGGATCTGGTCGGGTAGCAGGTAGGCCTGGCCACCCGCAGCGGTCACGACGGCCGCGGTGTCGAGGGCGAACTGGCGCGAATTGTGACGGGCATCGTTGCCGATGACGACACGTACTGGTGGGGACGCCTGGCTGCCCAGGTGGGCCTGGAGATGGGCGGTCACGGCGTGGGCCGCTTGGATGACAACGGCACGGTTCATGCGGTTGGGGCCTGCGGCCATGGCGCCGCGCAGCCCAGCAGTTCCGAATTGCAGACGCTGGGCGAACCGGTCATTCAGGTCGGCACGGGCATCCGGATCGTCCTGGGCTCGTTCCAGTAGGACTGACAACTCAGCTTGCGCCAATTCGTCCACGTCGGCGTCGATCCAGGCCTGAACCCGAAGCCACCGATTGCTGGCGTCGCGGAACAGCAATTGATCGGTGGATTCGGGTTGAACTTCCGCTGTGTCTGCCATCGGCCACTCAGTCCAATCCGGCGAGGATGGCGACGGTCGACGAGGTGCCCAGGCGGGTGGCGCCTGCCTCGATCAGGGCCATCGCCCCTTCTAAAGTACGAATTCCGCCGCTGGCTTTAACCTGGATATCGTGGCCCACCGTGTCCTTCATCAGCCGGACGGCGTGGACGGAGGCCCCACCAGCCGGATGGAAGCCCGTGGAGGTCTTCACGAAGTCGGCTCCGCCGTCCTGGGCGGCCCGGCAGGCGAGGACGATCTCCTCGTCGCTCAGCAGAGCGGACTCGATGATCGCCTTGAGGACGACCGGATGGGGAACCCCCTGGCGTACCTCGTCGATGTCGACGGCCACCAGGTCCCAGTCACCGGCCTTGGCCAGGCCCAGGTTGATGACCATGTCGATCTCGTCGGCTCCGTCGGCCACAGCCTGGATGGCTTCGGCAGCTTTGACCTGGGAGGTGTGCGCCCCCGACGGGAAACCGCAGACAGCAGCCACGTGCAACCCCGGCGCCTTGACGGGCAGCATCGACGGGCTGACACAGATCGAGTACGCGCCGAGCTCGATCCCCTGCTCGATCAGGGCCTCGACATCGGCCGTGGTCGCTTCGGGCCTCAGCAGAGTATGGTCGATCATCCGGGCGAGTTGTGTGCGGTCCATGGTCATCCTCCTTGCGGGTTCAGGCGAGTCTTTCATGTGGCAGCAGGTTTCCGCAATGGCTGTCGACCACCCGATCAACCGATCCGGTCGATCACGACATCAGTCACACGACCGGGGTCTTGTCCGATCGACCATGCTGATTCCAAGGCTTCGCGAGCGCGTACGAAGCTGTCAGGGGTGTTGGTGTGCAGGGTCATGAGCGACTCTCCACGCCTGACTTGGTCGCCTGGTTTGGCGTGGAGGACCACTCCGGCGCCCGCTTGGACACGGTCCTCACTCCTAGCCCGGCCCGCGCCCAGTCTCCAGGCGGCCACACCGACCTTGAGGGCGTCCAGGCTTGTCAGATAGCCGTCTTGGAGACACATGATGTCTTCGGTGTGGAGGGCCTCAGGTAAGCGGGCATCGAGGTCTCCGCCCTGGGCGGTGATCATGGCACGCCAGGTGTCCATCGCCCGGCCGTCGCCGAGGGCCTGGCCGGGGTCTGCCTGAAGGAGTTGGCCCGCCAGTCGGGTGGCCTCGGGGCTCTTGGCTGCGATCCCGCTTCCCGACAGGCCCCGGTTCGTGATCACCCAGGCCGCTTGGTCGAGCATCTCGCGGGCCAGGGCCAGGGTCAGGTCCACCACATCGGATGGTCCGCCTCCAGCCAGGACCTCGACTGCTTCTTGTACCTCCAGGGCGTTGCCCACCGTTAAGCCCAAGGGAGTGGACATGTCGGTGATCAGGGCAGTGGTACGCACACCATGGTCGTTGCCGATCCTCACCATCGTACTGGCCAGATCACGCGCCTGGTCGAGCTTGGTCATGAAGGCACCGCGTCCACACTTGACATCCAGGACGAGCCCGGAAGTGCCCTCAGCGATCTTCTTACTCATGATCGACGAAGCGATTAGTGGGATCGAGGCGACGGTGCCGGTGACGTCGCGCAGAGCGTACAACTTGGAATCAGCGGGGGCCAGATTCGAGTCGGCCTGGCTCACGAGAGCTCCAACTGACTCCAACTGTGACCGCATCCGAGCAGGAGTCATCGTTGGGGTCCACCCGGAGATGGATTCCAGCTTGTCGAGGGTGCCGCCGGTGTGGCCGAGCCCGCGTCCGGAAAGCTGGGGAATGGCGACGCCGAAACTGGCCACCAGGGGTGACAAGATAAGTGTGATCTTGTCACCCACCCCGCCGGTGGAGTGCTTGTCGATGGCCGGGCGGGTCAGGTCCGAGAAATCGAGCCGCTGGCCCGACTCGATCATGGCGTCGGTCCACCAGTTCAGCTCGTCGGCATTCAGTCCCCGGAAGAAGACGGCCATCAGCAGGGCGGACATCTGTTCCTCGGCGACCGCCGATCCGGTGTAGGCCCGGATGACCCAGTCGATCTGGGCCTTCGTCCACGGTTCGCCGTCGCGCTTGGCCGTGATGATGT
>Ga0123354_10016796_pt1 | contig 11467 bp, 7 predicted proteins | sample TergutLab28metaG_2_FD_97872 | JGI IMG/M metagenome (GOLD analysis project Ga0123354, IMG submission 97872) | Labiotermes labralis P4 segment gut microbial communities from Petit-Saut dam, French Guiana - Lab288 P4 | ecosystem: Host-associated > Arthropoda: Insects > Digestive system > Gut ... | reverse complement strand
CGGAGTGGCCGTGCCGGACTTGCCCGGCTGTTTCAGCGCCGGGGATACGATCGAGGCGGCCATGACCAACGCCGTGGAAGCGATCGAACTGATGGTCGAAACCCTGATCGAGGACGGCCAGCCCCTGCCGCAGCCCCAGCCCTTGTCCGCGCACCAGCAAAACCCTGACTACAGGGGCTGGGTTTGGGCGGTTGTCGATGCGCCGGTGGAAAAGTTTTTTGGCCCGGCGGCAAAAATCAACATCACGGTGCCGCAAGCCATCTTGTCGCGCATCGACAGCTACGCCAAGGCGCACGGCATGACCCGCAGCGGTTTTCTGGTTGATGCCGCGCGCGCGGCAATGCAGTAGCGAGTGCCGTTTGGGCAGCGCCCGCGAGCGGGCGCTGCGCCGTTCACGGCTGGCTCAAAGCGCCTTGACCAACTCCGGCACGGCCACGAACAGGTCGGCCACCAGGCCGTAATCGGCGACGGAGAAGATCGGCGCTTCTTCGTCCTTGTTGATGGCGACGATGACCTTGCTGTCTTTCATGCCGGCCAGGTGCTGGATGGCGCCTGAAATGCCGCACGCCACATAAAGCTGCGGCGCGACGATCTTGCCGGTCTGGCCGACTTGCAGGTCGTTGGGCGCGTAGCCGGCGTCCACGGCGGCGCGGCTGGCGCCGATGGCGGCGCCGAGCTTGTCGGCCAGCGGGGTCATGACTTCCTGGAATTTCTCGCTGCTGCCCAGCGCGCGGCCGCCGGAGACGACGATCTTGGCGGCGGTGAGTTCCGGGCGGTCGTTCCTGGCGATTTCCTGGCCGACGAAGCTGCTCTTGCCGCTGTCGGCGACGGCCTGCACGGTTTCCACCGCGGCGCTGCCGCCGGTGGCCGCAGCCGGGTCGAAGCCGGTGGTGCGCACGGTGATGACCTTGACCGCGTCGGCGCTTTGCACGGTGGCGATGGCGGTGCCGGCGTAGATCGGGCGCTCGAAGGTGTCGGCGCCATCGACCTTGGTGATCTCGCTGATTTGCGCCACGTCCAGCTTGGCGGCCACGCGCGGGGCGACGTTCTTGCCGCTGACGGTGGAGGCAAACAGGATGTGGCTGTAGCCGGAGGCCAGCGCCAGCGTTTGCGCGGCCAGGTTCTCGGCCAGGCCGTGCGCGAAGGCGGGGCTGTCGGCATGCAGCACCTTGGCCACGCCGGCGATCTTGGCGGCGGCCTGGGCGGCGGGGCCGGCATTGTGGCCGGCCACCAGCACATGCACGTCGCCGCCGCAGGCGCGGGCGGCGGTGACGGTATTGAGCGTGGCGCTCTTGATGGAGGCGTGGTCGTGTTCGGCAATGACGAGTACGGACATTTTTGAATTCCTGTATTTGGCGTTAAGCGTTTAGCGTATAGCGTTGAGCGTTTTACGTTGAGCGTTGAGCGCGGTCTTGACGCTGAACGCTGAACGCTTAACGCTCAACGGCTGTCAAATCACCTTGGCTTCGTTCTTGAGCTTGTTGACCAGCGCGGCCACATCGGCCACCTTGACGCCGGCGCCGCGCTTGGGCGGCTCGGCCACTTTCAGGGTTTTCAGGCGCGGCTTGATGTCCACGCCCAGGTCTTCGGGCTTGATGGTGTCGAGCTGCTTTTTCTTGGCCTTCATGATGTTGGGCAGCGTGACGTAGCGCGGCTCGTTCAGGCGCAGGTCGGTGGTGACGATGGCCGGCAGCGTGACGGCGATGGTTTCCAGCCCGCCATCGACCTCGCGCGTGACCTTGGCCTTGCCGCCGTCGATCTCCACCTTGCTGGCAAAAGTCGCCTGCGGCAGATCGGCCAGCGCGGCCAGCATCTGGCCGGTCTGGTTGGCGTCGTCGTCAATGGCCTGCTTGCCCAGAAAGATCAACTGGGGTTGTTCCTTGTCCACCAGCGCCTTGAGCAGCTTGGCCACGGCCAGCGGTTGCAGTTCCTCGGCGGTTTCGATCAGGATGGCGCGGTCGGCGCCGATGGCCAGCGCCGTGCGCAGCGTTTCCTGGCACTGGGCGGGGCCGCAGGAGACGGCCACCACCTCGGTGACCGCGCCCTTTTCCTTCAGGCGCACGGTTTCCTCGACGCCGATTTCGTCGAAGGGATTCATGCTCATCTTCACATTGGCAATGTCCATGCCGGTCAGGTCGGACTTGACGCGCACTTTCACGTCTTTATCGACCACGCGCTTGACGGCGACGAGGGCTTTCATCGAATGGGATCTCCAGAGGGGTTGAAATTCGGAATCCGGGCGGATGGCCCGCCCGGTGAAGGTAACAGATGATTATAGGCAGGCCCGCCGCGCCGCTGGTTCCCCAAGAAGGTCTTGCAAAAATTCCGAAGCGGGCTTCACCGCCGAAACATGCAACCGATCACGCGCCCGCGTACAGGCCACATACAAAAGCTGACGCTCGGTGTTGTAGATCTCGGTCAACTCCGCCTCATCCGCAGCCGTGGCTATGCGCGCTTGCGACGGGATAACTTCGTCATCGCAAGCCATCACTGCCACCATCTTGAACTCCATGCCTTTGGCCAGATGCATGGTCGTGATGCTGACGAACCCTTCTTCGGTCGCCATGTCCTTGCCCAGCACGCGCCTTTGCAAACCGGCGGCTGCCACCGCTGACTGGGCACGCAGCAATTCGTCCACCGAACGCACGAAGACGCCCATCTCATGAGGCAGCACGCCATGAGCCGCACATTGCCTCAGCCACCGACCCACAGCCTGAATTTCTTGCTCCGCGCTGTCGTAGCTGCGAATGACTGGTTCCGGCCCGTTGAAGACTGAAATCGTGCCTTTTCGGCTTTCCACGTTGCCATCCACATCCGACACCTCCATGCCAAGCAACCGGTCGGCCCGGGAGCGGATCTGGTGTGAAGTCCGGTAATTGATGTTCAGCGTGCGCGAACGGCCGCGCACGTCCACACCCAACGACTTCCACGAAAAGGGTTGTTGAAAGATGCGTTGGCCGAGATCGCCGGCAAAGAACAAAGCATTTGCCCGGTTGCCCGCGATGGCGGCCAGAAAACGCAACGGCTGTACGCCGATGTCCTGCGCTTCATCCACCACGATGTGATCGAAGACGGGGTATTTGCGCTTGGGCATGGCCTCAGCCAGCTTGCTGAACATTTCGGCGCGGGTGATTTTCCCGGCCTGGCGCAGTTCTTCCTTCACCTTGGCGAACACCTGCCAGAGCAAGGCGCGCTGCGCCTCCGGCAAACGGGTTTTACGTCCCAGGCGCTTGGCGTCCCGATAAGCTTCCCATCCATTCACTTGCCAAGCATCCACCACGTCGTCCCATTCCGCCGACAGGAAAGCCGCATTCGCCTTCACGCCATCGGCTTGCCCGGCGGCAGACTTCAGCAACGACGCAATTTCTTCATGGCTGGCAAATACCGGCTTGCCGAATTCCGCCGAATACAACCGGATGCCGATCGCATCCATCGCGGCGACGTCGATCCGTTCGGCCAGTCTCGGCTGGTTGTAGACCAACCGGAACAATTGATCGCGCAGCACATAGGCCAGCGTGTCCGAAAAGGTGGTTAGCAGGATGCGGACATCTTCATCCCTGCGTGCCAGATACACGGCGCGGTGCAGCGCCACCACGGTCTTGCCCGTGCCAGCGGAACCGGAAACCCGCGCCGGGCCGTTGTGATCGCGCTCCACCATCCGCCGCTGCGACGGATGCAGGAACACCGTCCACTTGTCCCACGGGTATTCCAATGCGCGCGCCAGTTCGTCCACGTCGGACATGACGCGGAAACGGCGCTGCGCATCCGGGTGCTGGAAGGGGTCCGCGCCTTGGGGAAGAGCCATCTGCGCGGATGGCGTTCCGCCCGTCGCCAGTTCCAGCAGGGCTTCCGCAGCCTCGCCGGGCAGGTGATTCGCCAGTTCCAGCAGGCTGTCTTCATCGGCGGCGCGCACGTCTGCCAGAAACGAAGGCGGCACGCCGTAGGCCAGTAGCTGCTCGTCGCTGTATTGGCCGAACAAGGCGGTGCGCGCCGGCCGGGCCGTTCCCACATGTTTGGGAACGACGATTTCCTGCACACGCTCACGGATTTCCACCCACTGCGCCGCGCCGGTGGCTGGGTGAATTTCCAGCCTGCGCCGCTCGGCCCACTGGTAAGCCTTGTCATGGTGATCGACGTAGCACAGCAGCAGGCTACCGGCGGTCTTGTGGACGATCAGGCGAATATCGCGGCTGACCCGCACCGACCAGAAATTCTGGTCCTTGGCGCGATCGAGCTTGTGAAAGCTGTGGCCGTTACCCGTTGGGTCCATCTGCAAGTCGAATGCCGTGGTTTTGACAAGCTTTTGCTCCTCGCCGGTGAGGCGGGCGAGGCTGGTGGTGAAGGTGTCGGCGATGCGGAAGTTCATCAGGCACTATCAGTCATCAATTTCAATTTATCGACCAATGAATATACATTTTCATGTATTTCATTTGTTTCCATTGACAACGCCACTTCCTCCCGAATGAGTTGAAGGGAGGGATCATTTGTTTTGAGTTGTTGAAATAGGCTATTACTACTCTCGAATAATAGATACTTCCCATTAACAACAGAAAAAATATTTGCTGAAACAGTGCGCCAAGTTTTTCCTAGCGCTAGAGTTAGATTTTCATCAGAGAAGAATTGATCAATTAATTGTATTGTCGATTGTGCGAAAAGATCATTTTCATTCAATCTGAGTTTTGATAATGCCGCTCGCTTCCATGCATCAGGAACAAGTAAATAGTTTTCAATATTTTTTCTCCTCCACTCAAACAAAACTTGATTATTTTCTTCTGGGTGAAAAGCATTTTCAGCATTATCAAAATCAAAAAGCATCAATCTTTTCACTTTAGGAATTATTTGTTTGAGTGCAGAAAAATGCTGATCCGCACGTTCCTTCATGCTGGTTTTACTCCCGCCTCCCATTGCTTTAAAGCAAATTTTGTCCATTGCGTTTTGTGCGTCACAAGCTCCTGCCCAAGCCCGCAGAATACGCTCATCACTTTCTCCTTCTACATAGAGAATATATGGCGACCCTGTCAGACGTGTTATTTCTTCATTCGAAACATCTGCCATCGCTCGCAGAATAGCAGGTGTTGAATCAACACGCTTTGGCACGCGATTCAGCAAAGAAACGATTTGACCGGCGTCTACGCCGCGAGCAAATTCTTCAGCATGTGTTGCAATAAGAAACTGGACCCCTTTCTCTTGTGATTTTTTCTTGAAATAATCAAGAATTTCTCGCTGTAAGTTGACATGTAAATGAGCATCAGGCTCATCCAGCAAGATAGTGGTTGGTTGATAACCGAATAAAAATGCAAGCAACGTGATGGTTTGATGGAAGCCACTGCCTCCGGCAATAATATCATAATTCTTTCCATCTTGAGAGTATTCAACAGTGATGAAAACATCCTTTGTTGAATCATATTTAGGCTGGCTAATTTTTACATTAAACCAGCGATACACAATATTGGAAAGTTCATCCCAATCAGAGGATGCTACCGTATTTGATCTCTTGTTTTCTGATTCCGAAAGAGATGCTGTGCTGACCTGAAGCAGCAAGTTTCTTAGCACACTACCAGGCTGTCCTTTTCCAACCTGTTGACGCATGGGAGGAGTATCCAGTCTCTTTTCGCTAGGCTCCAATCCTGAAAATGGTGGAACATAGGCAATACGTGGTAAATTTCCATTTTTTTCGCATTCTCTAAATCTATTCCAACCGCCAGCCGGGATTGCATACATGGTCTGTGGTGAATGATAGCGAAGTTCTACTCCAAAGGTTCCCGTTTTATTTGCCGAATCTTGCCATTCCAGAAGAATTTCAATTAATATAAATTCCTGCTTTCGTTTACCAGACTCTCCGTCTACAGGATAATTTCTATCGGTGCGATCTTTCCACAGAAGAATAAATTCAGGCAGCGGGAGCGCTGTGAAATTTGGCAAAACGACTTGAATGCCAGTAGAGCCCGTGCGACGAGAACGATGAAATTCATCTACGCAAAATTGCCAAATTGCCATTGCTTGTAGCACGGTGCTTTTGCCACTGTTATTGTGCCCCACCAATAGATCAAAATGTGTAAACTCATAAACTTGTTCTCCGATGCTTTTGAAATTTCGAAGAGTTAATTTGGTAATCATGTATCCGCTCCAGTAGTGAATTAATTCACCCTAAACACCTTCATCACTTCATCCCCCAGATGATTGATGACCTTGACCGCAAACCGTCTCGTGCTCGGCTTCGGAAACGGGCGTGATGTGTCGCTGTTCAGCGTAGCCCACGCCGCTTCATCAATCTCCGCCTTCAACGTGGTCTTCAGCGCCTTGTACGGATCGTTCGCGCCGAGGAAGTAGGCGTGGCGAACGAAGAAGCTTTCCTCGTTGTAGTCGGTGTCGATGAACCAGCAGGCAATGCCATCGGCGCCATCGCTGCGCACTTCGCCGGTGCTGGGGTCGAATACGTCCACGCCGTTGATCTTGACCACCAGTTCCTCGCCATCCGGCACTTCAATCACATCTCGTTTGCCGTCGTACTTCCTGATGCTCCGGCCCTGGGTGTCCAGGACTTGGACATCGGGTTCGCCGAAGATCACGAACAGGTTGCCTTTGCCGGTGTTTTTCAGGTCTTCGGCCATGTGCAGGTCGGCGTTCATGCGGGCCTTGAGGACATTGATGCGGCCCAGTTTGCTGAACTCGGTGGCAGGGGCGTCGTAGTTGAAGGCGCAGGCGATCAGCACGTCGAAATGGGCGTCGCCCGCTTCACGTGCCGCGTCCGCCAAGTCGGCGCGGGTGACGGTGCCGAATTCGGGACCGATCATGATGGCGGCACGTCTGGATACACCGTTTTCCAGATAGCGGCCATCAGCGCAGACCAGATCGCCGGGCCACGGTTCCAGTGACGTGAATTCGATCTTGTCTTGCTTGTGCGCCTGCTGAACACCAGCGGCGCGCAGGTTTTGCAGGATCATCGAAGTGAAATCCTGTCCGCAGGTGGCGCGGTCTTGGGCGACGTGATCGATCAGGTTGTCTTCTTCGTCCACGCCGAGCACCCGGTGGGGCGAGAGGCTTTCCACCGTGAACGGCCCGGCCACGCGCACTTTCTTTTTGTCGTCGTAGGGCTTGTCGTAGAGGTATTCAAACCCGGCCTTGGCGGCAATGGAGGCGTCGATCTCCTTCTGGCGAGCGATGCGCTCGCGCCACCAGCCGACGTACAGTTGTTTGGCCGTATCGCTCCATTTGGAATCGGCTTCGCGTGGGATTTCCCATTCCTGCCAGCGCTGGCCCAATGCCTTGTTCAGTTGTTCACGCAAGGGTTCCAGGCGCTGCTGGAATTTCTCCCAGATCACGTCGATTTCGGCGTTGTTGGCGATGGATTTGAGGGTGATGTGCGGCACGCGCTCGTAAACAAAACCTTGGCGCACGTCGCCATGCACGCTCGCGCTGGAAGGCGCGGTGCGCGTGACTTCGGCCTCTTTCAACTGGCCCTCGCGGCTGTCGGCCAGCAGGTAATAGGGGTAGCGTGCGCCCATGATGCGGGCACGGGCCAAGGCGAGCGCGACGCGCGAGGTGTCGATGGTGATCCAGCGGCGGCCCCATTGTTCGGCGACGTAGGCGGTGGTGCCGGAGCCGCAGGTGGGATCGAGGATGAGGTCGCCGGGGTCGGTGGACATGAGGATGCAGCGTTCGATGACTTTCTGGACAGTTTGAACAACGTATATTTTGTCTGCAGCGAATGTGCTTTGAATGGTGTCATCCCAAATAGATAACAGTCGCACAATAGGGAAGTCGATGATTTTTCTTTTGAAAGTAAGCGTATTCCCGATCGCGGCTAATCGGTTTGCGCGTGCCAATCTCTCAAGTCCAATTTCATTTGTGGACCAACCTCTAGTTTGCCCGGCAGGAGAGAATTTACGCCCTTCATATTCAAATTGAAATTGACTACTCTTGCTACCCGTCTGCGATGTTGTATCACCTGGAGCAAACCGTTTCGTTTCATCATTGATATCACCTTGAAATGGGCGAAAGTTGAAAATATCGTCTACTAATCTGTATGCGCGATCATCTTCAGATTTTGCTCTGCTGCGATAAACATCACGGCTCTTTAGCTGAGCACGGCACCTTGCAAACCAGAGTATGAAGTCATAGCCAGATGCAATTGTTTCTGATGTTTGCCCAACTGTCTTTTTGAAACAAATTTGAGCTATATAATTTCCATCCCCAAACACCTCATCCATCACCGCCCGAACCCGATGCACATTCTCATCCCCAATCTGCACAAAGATGGAACCGGATTCGGCCAACAAATCCCGCGCCACCATCAGCCGGTCGCGCAAATAGGTGAGGTAGGAGTGAATGCCATCCCGCCATGTATCCCGGAATGCCTTCACCTGCTCCGGCTCGCGGGTGATGTGTGCGGGGTTGCCGTCCTTCACGTCGCGGCTGGTGGTGCTCCACTGGAAGTTGCTGTTGAATTTGATGCCGTAGGGCGGGTCGAAATAGATGCACTGCACTTTGCCGCGCAGGCCCTCGCGCTCGGCCAATGAGGCCATCACTTGCAGGCTGTTGCCCAAGATCATGCGGTTCTGCCAATGGCCGTCGTGCTGGTAGAACTCGGTGCGGTCGGCGCCTTCGGGCAGGCCGTTGAAGTCGCCGAACATGTCCACCGTGCCGCCGGCTTGCGGCGCGGCGGCGCGTTCGCTCATGCGGCGCAGGTCGTCGATCAGCGCCTTTGGCTTGACCTTTTCCTGAATGTAGAGCGGCGGCGCGTTGACCACCAGATCGCTCCAGTCCTGCTGATCCTTGCCGCGCCAGACCAGTTGCGGGTCGAGGTCGCGGTTGCGTTGTTCTCTCTCTGGTTCCAGCGCATTGCCGCCGCGTGGATACGTCACCTGCACCGGTGCCTGTTCATCGCGCTGCATCACCGACTGGTGTTCCACTGTCGGGATGTTCTTGCGCCTGGCTTCGGCGTGGGTGAGGTCTTCGACGCCGAGCTTGGACTTGGGTTTTGCGGGTTTTTGGGTGGCCATATTCCGTCAGTCCGTGATTGCTTGATAACCCATGTCGGTCGCCATGCGGCGCACGCCGCTGACGAACACTTGCAGGCTGTCCGAGCGGTTGCGTTCAGGGCGCAGATGTGCAGCCATGGCACGCGCACCGCCGGTTTTCTGGAAGGCGGGGATCAGGCGCTTGACTTCCTTCGATGGTTTACGCCAGTTGTCCGGGTCGGCAAAGCGTTTGCGGTGCGCCGGGGTGTCAGCCTTCGGAACGTCGAAAACCTGGGCCAGAGCGGCGAGATCGCCGAGATACCAGCTTTCCAGTTCCTGACAGACCAGACGGATCAAGGTCTCCGGTTTTCCATTATTTCGGCACACGCGGCGCAGGCGGGCTTTCAGATCAATGCAGTCGGCGCCGTCGTTGTCGCGCACGATGACGAAGCGGTCGCCCGGAATGCGCCATGCCGCCAGCTTGCGCGGAATGCTGCTGTCCAGGTCGCTTTTGCCTTGGTGCGGCACGCATTGAAAGTGCTCGCCATCCACCCAGCCGGGAAACAGGCGCGGCAACCAGGCGTCGAGTAGCACGCGCATCGACGGCTCTTCGAGCAGGAAGATGATGCGACCCTGCATCATCAGCTCACGTCCTTGTTCAGACCTTCAAGCAGTCCCTGCTTCCACAAGTAGCCGGGGCGGTCGCCCGCGTCGAACAGTGCGCGCAGGTTGTCGGAATCGCTGGCGCGCGTGATGGACGTGAAGCCTTGTTCCTTGCGCAGACAATAGATTTCATCGAGGGTCAGCGCGTTGAGGAAGTCCGGTGAGTGGGTGGAGATGAAAACTTGCCCGCCGCGTTCGGCATAGCCGCGGAATTCTTCGGCCAGTTCGGGCAACAGTTCGGGGTAGAGCTGGTTTTCAGGTTCCTCGATAGCCAGCAGCGGGTAGGGTTTGGGATCGTTGAGCAGCACCAGATAGGCAAACATCTTGATGGTGCCGTCCGACACATGGCGGGCAATGAACGGGTCTTTGAAGCTGCCATCCTGGAAGCGCAAGACGAGGCGGCCATCCTCGGTCGGCTTGGCATCGACCACCGAGACACCGGGCACGCGGCGCTGCATGGCGCGCAGCACGAGATCGAAACGGTCGCGATGGTGCTCGAACAGGTAGTTGGCGACCAGCGGCAGGTTGTCGCCCCGCGTCGAGAGGTGTTCGGCAAAGCCGTCTTCCTGACTGGGGCGGGCCTCGGAGACATGGAAATCGGAGATGTGCCAGTTTTCGATCATCAGCCGAAAGGCGCTGGCGGCCTTGAAACGCTCGAACTGTCCCAAGCCCTTGATGGCGAGGATGTCGGGAGCGTCGAGTTCCTGTTCCTCGCGGGTCAGGTCTTCGTTCTGTTTGGAAAAATCTTCCTCGTTGATGATGGCGTAGCCTTTGCCGCGCGAAAAGTCGAGAAAGCGAAACGGCGCGCCGTGAGCGCCGCGCTTGTAGCGCAGCACTTCACGATCCACAAAGGGCTTTCCATCCTTGCCGAGGGCGATTTTCAAAACATAGGTCACCAGCCGTTCCCTGCCGGTGATTCCGAGGCGAAATTGCAGCGTGATCTCGATCGGTTCGTGGGCAAAGCCCCGGCTTGCTACTTCACGGTAACCGCCGTGTTTGGCAAGCGCCTTGGTCACGTTCATCGACAAGGCGTCCTTGAGAAAAGAGAACACATTGAACAATGTGGACTTGCCGGTGCCGTTGGCGCCGACCAGCACGCACAGGCGAGGGATGTTCTCCAGCTTTGCATCGCGGAACAGCCGATAGTTCTTGATGGCAATGGACTCAATTTGCATGGCTCAATCCTGTGCAAGTGTTTGTTGAATCATGGTATCGAATGCTTCCTGTACCTTTTGTGCGAAGTCCTCCTGCATCTCATACACGTCGCCGAATTCAGCGAAGGCCCAGCGGCCATGCGACTGGAGGTGGTTGACGCCGGGAATCCAGTAGGTGGCCATGGTGGATTTCTTTTCCTTCGCATCTTCGCGCCGGTAGCCCTTGATTTCGACGATGAGGTTGAGCAGGTCGTCCGGGCCGCGTCCGTCGTCCACCTTGACGATGAAGTCTGGCCAGTAGATGCGGTTTTCCGAACCGAAGCGGTAGGGTACTTCAAGGCCAAGGTTGTGGTTCTTGGTGTAGGCCACCACGCGCGGATGAGATTCGGCCACACGGCAGAACTCGCCTTCCCAGCCGCTGTCAAGGATGACCCAGTTGACGTGATTTTTGGGCGGCGGGCCGAGGGTTCCCCAACGCTCGGTGCGCGAGGTATTGAAGCCGACATGCGCGGTGCTGCCGGTCGGGTTGAAGGGGTCGAGGATGGCTTTGACTTGGCGGCCCTTCTCCAACTCCTTGTTGGTGATGCCCTTGGTGATGCGTTCGCAAGCCATGTCGGCCAGTTCGCGATACATCAACTGCGCGGGGTAAGTGCCGCCTTTGCATTCGAGGCCGGTATCGAGCCATTGGCG
>Ga0123354_10016790_pt1 | contig 11470 bp, 7 predicted proteins | sample TergutLab28metaG_2_FD_97872 | JGI IMG/M metagenome (GOLD analysis project Ga0123354, IMG submission 97872) | Labiotermes labralis P4 segment gut microbial communities from Petit-Saut dam, French Guiana - Lab288 P4 | ecosystem: Host-associated > Arthropoda: Insects > Digestive system > Gut ... | reverse complement strand
CTACAACGGGTTATTGAAGGAAAGATAAAAGGGGGGATATAAGTGACAGGAAGACAAGGAAGAAGACGTAGCAAGCTACTGGATGACCTTAAGGAAAGGAGAGGATACTCTCATTTGAAGAAGGAAGCTCTAGATCGCACTGTGTGGAGAGCTCATTTTGGAAGGGGCTTTGGACCTGTCGTAAGACAGACTACTGAATGAATGAATGAATGAATAAAGAAGTTCAACATGTCATTTACTGATCTTGTGTCCACATATGTCAAAATCACTCAAGAAGGTACGATTTTTTATGTTGTCTGATGATGATAATGACTCACTTAATGTACAATTTATATGGAATGAGTATTCTAATAAAGGAGCAGTCATTTACAACACAGAATTAAAAATATGTCTTCAGATTTACCCGTTGTAAGATGTTTTCCTGCTGAACCCACATGAGGCCAAATAAAATGCAGGATGTACTCTGCAAAATCCACATATTTAAATAACCACCATTAGTTTGTGTGTTCTTGATTACACCTTTATGTGCCTGTGGGCATTTAACTGTGCACTCCACATCAACTGTAGCAGGCTTTCAGTGCCAAAGGGTTAATAAGCCAAATTTGTTGAATTTATGCAAAAAAATTTTCAGAGAGTTTCACGGTGGTTTCGATATTTTGAGTGAATGACAGCAAGCTGCTACAAACAACAGAGGCAGGTACAGGTAACCAGCTGCACAAGTTACAAATTGTGCTCACCTGGTAATGACTTGGGAAGTTCTCCATGGCTGTGAGTGTAAGTTCTACCACTTGTTTCAGAATATTGGGATGAATTTTTTGGACCAAATCCCCCTTTGTCAGGTTGTACAAACATGCAGTGGCAGCCATCTGTATACCAAACAACCCAGGGTGTGCTTCCATTCCAGGCAGGATCAACTGTTCAACACAACACATGAATAGGTTTCTGAATAAACATTAATCAGGTTACTTAGCATTCCTCAAGAAACTAGTACTCTTATAGTATATATGCAGCATCACAGCTCAAGTGCTCTGCTGCTGGTTTCTGGTCACAGAGCCCACAACATATTTTTAAGCTACTGAATATACAGAATGCAACTGGCACACTGTCAGTACCATGACAATTATATGCAGTTTAATTACTGGCAACAGTAAAAAATTATTCCCTTCTCCAAAATGTCCAGACTGGGTCTGGCATCGACCCAGTTGTCTATTCTATGGGTACCAGTTCTTGCCCCTGGGGTATATCATCCACCATGTTTGTATTCATGGCACACACAGGACAACCTTACCCTTAACATTAATATATAAATGATACACTACTAATTTTACATGTTGCATCCAGTGAAGTCGTGACTGTATTTCATGGTGATATGTACTCTTACTCCGTACAGAGCATATCATTTAAAACACACGTGCACAAATCAAGTCTGCAGCCAGGGGGGTGCAAGTGGGTGCAATGCACCCACCAGGAATTTGCAAAATATCAAAAACAAACATAATGATCAAAAGCGAGCTCAGTGAAGAAAATATCAAGGAACTGATCCATTAAAAAAACACAACTGGGACTGGCCTAGAGTGTGAGCAGCAAACAACAGATACTGTAGTGCAGTGGGAGTCCCTGGTGCTAGCAAGGTCTCCAGCATGCCAAATTACAGGGTCACAAGGCACACTCAGCTGTCTGGTAGTAGGTTGTCACACTAGCAAGGAGGGAGGGTGGGTGGTGGTAGGTGGGGTCAGGTTGGACCTGTCTCAGCCACATTGCCTTGCTGCGCATCTTGAGAGTGAAAGAGAGCAGGGAGACTGCACTTAGAAAAGTCCTTGCTTCTTGCACCTACTGTGCAAACCTGTCCAGCAATTATGAATGATGTCACTAATTACTTTGAAGTTACTGCAAAACACAAGTAACAAAAAAAAAAAAGATGAACATGGAACCAAGTAGGCAGCAAATGAAATGAAATGGGTAGATTAATTCAGACAGTCTGAGTTTAGTCAACCACAGCAGACTCCTCCCTTTCCGAATTTTGATAGAATCATGGCTGTTTCTTACCAAACACACCACCGAACTGAAAGCCAAAAGTACTGCACTAATTACATTCAGTTCACCATCTACCTGATTGAGTGCTGTTGCTATCCAGACCATAATCCTCTGTCTAATAACTGCAGAGAACCAGCACACAAGAGACTTCCATCAAAGCTGCAGAAAAAGTGTCTCCTGCAGGCGAATAGCCTCCCAGGTCATCCAGCCCCCCCCCCCCAGAGTACATAGTTAGCAGTGTCTGTAAATACACTACACTGGATTGGCTGTGGGTGATCAGATGACTCAGACCCTGAACTAATCTCCCCATACAAAGAACTCACTCACCTGTGCACACTCTGTATGGATGTGGTGACAAAATAAACAAAAATCACAAACAAATGTTGAGACACCCTAAAATTTCTTAAATATTACATTCCGTAATAGGTTCACACATAAAGACTGCACTACCAGATTAGTCACAGCACTATGGCAAAAGCGGGGGTTCAATGGTTAGAGCACTATAGTGCATTCCACTTATGGGTACCCTGTTGTTTGTGATGGTCCAGACACTTCTGCTGCTAACACCTTGACTTTTCTACATTTTGTGGAATTTATCTGGCATTTTCGGCTAGAGTTGGGAAAACTGGTGCCACATGATTCCATCTGTGAAGTGTTCTGCTGTGATATGTGTGCTTCCTCGTTCTCAAAAATGTACGTATATGTCACAGAGCGCATTACGCAATTAAAGGGTTGGTTGCATGGTCTCGACAAAGGCATTTTATGCACTTAAGCATACATAATACACACACACACACACAGTATTTGTATAACACAGCACTACATACATATATAAACATATGAACATACATGCACCCACACTGGCAGCTGTTGCACCCATTGTATTATGCTCTGGCTATGGGCCTTGTACTGCCCACAGGACATCAGAAGTATCAATAAAGACAAATTAAGTGTCATTAATGGTGTATCACATCAGACTGTGTTGGTATACAAGCACATTTAGTCTTGTACCACAACCTCATGTTCTAATGCATATATCATATATATTACTGTAGTTACAGCTCAATTTGTATTTTTATACAATGTGACACTGACCATCTAGAAAGGGGTGTCAGGATAGTGCAGTCAAGAAAGTGACCCCAGGCTACAGGCTGGATGATCCAGGGTTTGATTCCTGGAAGATGCAAGAGATGTTTTCTCCAACCATCCACCCTGGCTCTGCACCTGCATGCCCCCAGCAAACTCCTAGTTTATGGGTGCTGGAAACTCTTTCCCCAGGGACAAGGCAGCTGTGGCATGAGGTTGACCACTCACCATCATCTACTGCCACCATTAAAATTGTTTGTAGCTATATGTCTAATCACCCTACATGCCCTCACGGCATGCAGAGTGACAACTTTCATCACCTGGAAAGTGCCTTTCCAAAATCTAAGATTGTAACTCAACAGCAAAATACAGTTCAGTTCATTAGTTTCTCTGCAAGGCTAACATAAACGCTGACTAGCCACAGGATATGTCTGTAACTGAACACATATGCGTATCATGTGAAGATACAGACCAAAACAAAAAGCACAGCATCACCCTGGCAGTTCTGGCAAGAAAGGCCCAACAAAAGATATTTATTAGGAATCAATATGGAGGTGCTAAGCGGGACTTTCTGTATGACATGTTACCAAAAATTATATATGTGAGACGTCTTCTATGGCAACGGCTGGCCTTGCAAAAATTATATAGAGCTCACAGGTTGGTAAAATTTTGAAAAGCTAAAAGAGAGAGAGAGAGAAAGAGAGAGACTGCAACCTAATGTAATGAATATCAGAATCATTAGTAGTGGTTTATTATTGGAATCTGAGGCTCATTTCAAATGCATACCCGAATGACATCCACACGGGCATCGCCAAAGTTTGGTGTCAGTCTGAAGAGATTGTACAGACATTTCTGTATGTAGACCGGTCGATGTGTGTAACGTCGAAGGGCTTCCAACAGTTGACTTTCCGTAGCAATACCAGTCACCTGCCATCAGATTTCTGTCAATATTATGCATTAAAATGTCTAAACTTGTGAAAGTATTGTGAAATTTGTGAAAGTAGTTCTAAAAAACTTTTTGCATTTACGTTATTTCAATTTGCTTCAGTTTTATGCAGTTTTCTTCAGTTTCTAAACATACAGTAACTTTAAACTACTTACTAAAGACAATAATGTTCAAGAACAAACTCATTACACAAACTGATGCAAGCATATTATATCTGATGTTACATTAAACTGCTGATATAGCTGGATTGCTGTCATCAGTAACATTATTCAAGATGAAGTTTACAGTCTTCTGGGATGACAGTGAAAAAGAATTCTTCTTGGAATGCTTGGCCCTGAAGATAAACGCAAACAACTAATCCAACAACAAAGCATCACACCAGAAGAATGGCATAGTAATTCATTTGTTATAAAATACGTTCCTACAGTGCAGAATACACATGGCTTCTACATGTGACATGAAGTGAGCAGCACTACTTATGCTCACCAATAGAAGGTGCTGGTTGTTTTTATACTTTTCCTATTTTTGTTTATTGTTTCTAACTGTTCTGTGTACGTTGACTTACAGACGTAATTTTAAAATGTTTGTTCCTTCATTTTCATGGTTCCAGTGCTTTTTAGGTGTTACCATATTTTGAGACACATTTGCTGTTTCTCACATGTAACTCATGATGACTAGTTAGTTTTATTCAGTCATTTATTGCATTAATTTGTGTTTTCGGCTGAATATGAAAGGAGAATGCTTTGAAAACACTGAGCGTTTCTGTTCAGTGATAATGGGAAAAGTCCAGGTACACACCAGTGATGTTCTACTGAATTAAGTTTTATGGAATATGCCAACAATACAAATTTTCAAAAACTCTCTCTAGAAATGATTATAAAACAAACTGCAAATGAATGACCTGCATACAAGAACTCACCACAAGATCAGGGTTGTAATCTGGATGCAGAGGATTCACAAAGACCTCATCACAACATGCATCAGAATGGATCAAACCCAAAAATTTCAGCTCTCTGTGGCACCCTAAAAAATGCCTCAGATCTGGTATGAAGATTTCATACTCTCCTGAAAGAAATTAATTTGAAAGTCAATGTTGTCTTGATAAATTGATACTGTAATATGACTCCAGAATTAGCCAGGTACAATTAAGAGAATGGAAGAACTGGCTTCACTCCTGTAAGGCATACACAAGTGTCAATGTGCATAAAAATGCTATTTAAGTGAAGCAAGAATTGGTAGCAAACACAACTCATATGTCAGTATTCACAACATGAATGTGAAAGGTTCTTCTCATACAGCATGACAGATGTTATCAACAAATCAACATCATGCAATGCCAACTGCAGCACATTTAACTCATTTTGACTATATGGTTTGGCAAATTCCACATCCTAAAACTACCATGAAACTTCCAAGCTCCTATCAATATTTTCTGAAGAGTGATGACTGTCATATACAGACAGACTGACTGACTGACTGATAGACACCTAAGTTTATTATATAAATTACTTTGACAAACCACTATGTTTCAAACTCAAAGATTATACAGACAGAATTTAAAGGGTTCTGAGAATAGTGCTTTATACTACACCTGACTCATGTTTTGGACATTATCCACTGACTTTATTTATTAAAACAATTGCTTCACAGACTTCATCTGTCTGCTTCTTAAGGTGGGGATGAATGATGGGAATCCTACTATTGGGCCCATTCCAAAGAGCTTGCCCCTTTTACTGGAACTTAGTTCTTCCTAACATGCACAACACAGCATAATTCCCATTTTTAATCCCCACTTGCACATGGAGACTTACTTATGCCATCTCCATTTGTGTTCCTTATGGGAAACAGGCAGTAATGTTTATAGGAAGAAATACTTTAAACCTGGTTCATTTGTTTAATTTACAGCAGAAAAACTTTTCTAATTCATTTCTCATTTTCCTGCTACATCATCATCATCATCATCTGTCACCAGTTAGGCCTTGATAGACCTGTTGCAGTCTCATCTAACAGTCTCTCCAAAGGTCTTAAAGTCATCTTCATCCATTTGTTCTATAATCAACATTATTTCTGACATCCTGTTGTTGTTCATTCTTGTTACATGTCATAGCCAATTTGATTTGTATTTTCTTAGTTTCTCATCAACTGGCTCTACTGTCAGCTCTTCCAAAATTTCTTTATTCCTTTTGTGGTCAAAAAGGGTGTTCTTCTGAAAAATTTCATCTCAAATTAAGTAAGTAATTTTTTATCCTTTTTTCTAAGGGTCCAAATTTCGCTTCCATATAAACGAATGGGGACTGCCAGTACGTTATATACTTTTTCTTGAAAAATTCTGAACTTAATATGGCTTAAAGGTGTTGCTTACAATTCCCAGTATTGGACCAAATCTTGCTACTTTTTGTTGAATATCTTTTTCATTTTCATATGAAACTTCACAACTGAGATATTCAAAATTCTTTACTTGTTGTAAACATTTGTTATCCACCATGATTTTACATCTTAATGGGTCTTGTCCTAAAAATGCCATCATCACAGATTTTTCTGGTGGCATTTCCATTCCAAAATTTTTTGCTATGTTTTGTGATGTGAGTACTCCTTTCTGTAAATTATCCTCTGAATCAGCTATTATGACTTGATCGTCTGTGAAAGGTAGAGTACGTATTTTCGTATAAGTTGATAAAGTACTGAATTTTGTGTAGACCTTGTTCCATTTTACTATTATTTCACTCCTGTGAATGTTGAATAGTGTGGGTTGATAAAGGGCAGCCTTGTCGGACTTTGTGATTAATTGTATGCTCTTCTGATTAGTTTTACTTTTGTTTCCACAGTAAATTTCCAATATACATCTTAATAATAAACTGGGAATACTTTGCTCTGCAATATTTCAAACAAATGATCTCTTTCAACTTTGTCAAAGATATTCACATAATCAATATAAGCTAATTGGGGTTCCAAATTAAACTGTCTTCTTTTTTCTACAAGTAATTTCATGCTAAACAATGGATCGATGCAAGATCTACCTCTTTGGAATCCATCCTGGCATTCCAAAAGGAAATTTTCTGTTTGTGCTTTCAAAATTTTCATTTAAAACTTTACTATACACTTTATAACATGCATTAAGTTGGCTAATTCCTCTATAGTTTTCCACCTTTTGTTTGTCAGCTTTCTTGTATATATGTAGGATAATAACATTTTTCCATTCTTCTGGCATTTCTCTCATCATATAAACGTTATTTAAAAAACCAGTAGTCTCCCATAAAGCGAGTTTTCTGCATATTTATACAGTTCAAAATTCAAGTTACTTCACCAGGTGATTTTCCACTTTTTGTTTTTTTTAGTGCTTCTTTCAGTTCTTCCATTATTATTACAACTTTATCATCTACATTTTCTGTACTCCAATAACTTTTTGAAGAGAGTTATTAGTCCATAATTTGTTACAATACTATAAAAATGTTTCTTTACTGGGAAGAGAGTTTATATTTGCTTATTCTTTAACCCTTACCCTGCTAATGTGGAGAATATGGTGAGCTTCTAATAATGCCAGCAGATTGCAGATTGGATTTAACTCGGTGTTTAAAGGGTTAACATCTCTGTTCATGTGTTTTAGCAGTTTAAATGTGTTTGGTTTTACTTTGTATATGTCAGTTTCTAAGTGTTGTACAAACTGCTCCCAGGATTTGCAATGTCCTTTCTGATTTCTCTTTTAGCAGTGGCTCTTCTACACCTATATCCAGTCTCACTGTCCATGGTCTTTGTTTGAACATACTTCTTGTATGCTAAATTTTTTGTTGACAATTAATTTTATTGCATTAACCCATATTTTTAACTTTTTCTTTTGTGTAACTGCTTTGTTTTTTCCCCCAAACTGTTGTCTGCTGCCTGTGAGATTATAGTTTTGATGTTCCTCCATTCTCAACACAATACGAATGCTTTCTGGAATTTCTTGTAGTTTCTGTTGAATTCTTCTTCGTATAAACATCGAATACTTTCATCACCGAGTTAAGCTAATTGTATAATGAAGTATATTTTCTTCACATGCTGTGTTCTTGGGTAAATATAACAATTTTGGTGGAAATCTTAATTTCGCAAAAGTCAAAAAATGATCTGAACCAGTACCACCTCCTCTGTAAACTCTCACATCTAGAAATAGTTTTGATAGCTTCCTGTTTGGAATAAAATAGTCTACAACTGTTTTGGAATTGTGAGCTGACCGCGCGCTTGTGTATGTGTGTGTGGACAGGCGCGTTCTGAAGCATTTCCTTTAAGGATAATGAAACAGTTATATTGCTGTGACTTGGTCCCCTGAGCCTCAGTAGATAGGGCAGGTTGCAACATAGGCAAGTGAGGATGGGGTTTAGGCAGGAGAGGCTACTGAATGCACTTCACTACCCCTTGCTACAACAAGTCATAATTTTTATCTTCCTTAATGTCAGTATCACTGCTAACATCTCCAACTTAAAAACAGAAGTGGAAATGTGAAATGTACTACACTTTGTTAAAAACAATGTTACACATTGCTGACAAGATTCAACAACTGTATGTAATTCATTTACAGTTTCAGTATCTGCTCACCAGAGATGTCTAGAACAGCCAGGTGCACCAAACAGCTTTTTGAGTTCAGTAACCTGGCAATATGTGTCCGTGATGGATGGGGTGTCTCAAACGGGTGAGCATTCTTCTCGTAGGACATATCCAGCACCCGAAGCTGATACAATTCTAGGAGGACAGACACCACATTCTCACCTTCTGAAACCTGTGAAGAAAACGTTTGTGCTGTTTCTATGCGTCATAACAAGCAGGCCTGTCTGTTGCCGTCCCCATCTAATCTAATCTAATCTGTCAGCCTGCCCGCTACTTCCTCCCTCTTATGCACAAATATCATCCTCACGACCCTGTTCTCGAACACCTTCGGCCTTAGTTATTCTCTTCAGTGAGAGAATGTTAAAACACACACAGAAAAAGCAGAGTACAGAAAGGAGCAAAATTCAGCAGTCACTTTCATGTGACTGAACATAATCACACAATGGACAAAAAATTTCTTTTCAATATTAATACTTATCAGAGCTATGTACCCTATTAACCTGTATCAATTATGCACTTTTGTAACAAAAACTTTATGTAAAGCTGTGGGTCATAAAATATGTCAAGCCATGCTGATGCAGGTTCACATCTTTTTGGATATGACAGTGGCGATTTGTGAACAGTATGTACCACCATTCTTGGAAAGCTTACACCCTGAAGCAAATGCAGTAACCTCCTAAATCACACATAACTATTCACCAGTCAAAACAGCATCAACTCCAAAGCTCTTGACTCCTCATATCAATACTGCTTTCAAGAGCATAATTTTTGACATTAGACTGAAGATACAAATACTGTAACTGCCTAATAAGATAAGCGGCGTGAGATCTGAGATTCCCACTGGCATGCAAGCAAGGATTCAGGTCTTCTGCAATGTTACACTGTGTCAGTGGGTGAGTGGTAACCCACTTCAAAGGAATAAGGTGCCTTCATCTTCAGGGTCAAGCAGTCTAAGAAAAACAGATAGTCTTTCATGTATGAAACCACTCACCCAACAAAGTCTCATGTGCAGAAGACCTGAATTCTCAAGATAAATGTCGTGAGGAAGAAACCCAATTTTCAATCTCTTGCATATAATTTATAACCACCATTTTGAATGTGACTGTATAACAATTATATTTCCCCAAATCACTTATAACTGTTAGTGTAAAATGAAACTACTCATACTCCTTGATGGTACTAAACAGAACACAGTGTAACCAACATTATCATATTTGGCAAAAGACTCCCACTTGATACAACAGACTATTTTATGAAAGTTTCCCTTCTCAACCTACTTTCAACTTCATGGAAGGGTTGTCCACATTTACTGAGCAGAAATGAATTCATTCTGATACAAGTGAAGAAATAACAAAAACAAAAAGCAAGAACAAGCCAGCAGTGGCCAACAGTGATCACTACTTCTGGTAACAAACAGGGAGGGGGTGGATGTTGACATCAATCTGAAACAGTATTGTGATGTGAGGTTCAAAGTTTCTGCAGCACTGTATATGAGGTACCTCTCTTTTGTTATATGATGTTGCATCACTGGATATTTGGTTACAGACATTCTGATATCAATGCAGAGTCTCGAAACATTAGGAACCAAACACCAGGTGATTCAGCATCACATCCACAAGCAATGGAAAATTCAACTGTACTGTTGTGGAAATATTAAAACTCATCTTCATGAAATATCTTGAGAGGTATAAATAAACAAATCTAATTATTTGAGCACAATTTTAATTTAATTTTAACCATATAAAGTACATGTATGATGAGCACTTCTGTCTGAATGGACCAAACAGTGTACACACATACATACACAAAGCTTTTTTCACTGGTATGCATACTCATACTTGCTCGTATATGAAAATTTTTCATGAGATGCCGTCTTTTTTACTAAATGAATTTCAGTTTCTGTTCAATTTATGATGACCCAAATTTACGCCAACTGCTGATACTTGCATTGAATAAGAAAACAAGAAAAATCATGGCTTTTAATGGGTAATATTTTAATAAGTATTCCATATTTTGTTATACTAAGCCCAAAATAATACACTTCTATTCGCACTTACATCAATACGCCCTGGTCAACCAGTCACCATCTTGTGACTATGTGACCAGCTATACAGCTTAAAATTCAGCTTCATTAAGCTGCATATGGCTGCAGTTGACAATGCCGAGAAAAAGCAATGAAATGCAACTAAATGTATTGGTGCGATGTACAGAAAGCATGCCCACTGCACTCTCACAGTAAAATATGCCATTAAAGACACAATCAGTACACAAAATTACACGCCAAATTTATCCCCAATAAATGACACCAAATTCTAAGTTGATCAACTTCTCACACAATGAAAAACTGGAAAAAGACTAGCTTACAATTGAGTACATGCTGTCCTTTCCAACTGTAAATTGGAGTTTGTCATGACAGTGACTATGACAACTGGGATGTGACAACATACAGTCTGGTACAAATTCAGGCTGTACTCTAGGACTGTTGAATGACTGCCATCCAACAAAATCACCCTCTAAGATCTGAGGTTCACACAGTGGCGTCACTGAGAATTCAGGCCTCCAACAGTGTGATGAATGTGTCACTGAGCAAGTGGCTCCTGCATTTTGAACAATCATAGCACCTTCAACTTCAAGGGTTAAGAACACCCTTGAAGATGCAAGTATCAAATTAAACATTCATCAACAGACACAGCACCACAACCCAGATGACCAGAATTTCAATATCACCTTACTGCTGCAAACAGTTACAGACACCAGAACATCTCATCACTGATACAGTCCCAAACACTTTATAGCTTGAAATTCATCTCTATTATATATATATAT
>Ga0123354_10016789_pt1 | contig 11471 bp, 3 predicted proteins | sample TergutLab28metaG_2_FD_97872 | JGI IMG/M metagenome (GOLD analysis project Ga0123354, IMG submission 97872) | Labiotermes labralis P4 segment gut microbial communities from Petit-Saut dam, French Guiana - Lab288 P4 | ecosystem: Host-associated > Arthropoda: Insects > Digestive system > Gut ... | reverse complement strand
CGCTTGTGAGTACGGTAATGAACCTTCGGGTTCCATAAAATGCGGGGAATTTCTTGACTAGCTGCAAACCAGTTAGCTTCTCAAGAAGGACTCTGCACCATGGAGTAAGTAAGTAAGTAAGCAGGGAAAGCAAGTGGGTGCACTGCAACCACTAGGAATATGCAAATATCTAGGACAAGCATGCTCTCACTGGTCGGCAGTTGTGTTAGTGTAAACACTGAAAAGACCGGTGACCTGGGTTCATTTCTTATTTACTGTTCTTTAGTCTGTAGGCTAAAAACTACTTGTATGTTTATGCGTGACACCTTCAGGCTGTGATGCTTTATTTCTTAGACTTGACGACTGTCTACGTACTCATCGTAGATGTTGAGGTTATTGTTGCACCTGATCACATCACACACACAGTCGTTAAGACTTTTCTGGTCGAATGATCGGTCCGTCACAGAGACCTCTACCTGACATCACACAACACTCACAAGATACAGACATCTATGCCCGAGGCGGGATTCGAACCCGCAATCCCAGCAAGCGAGCGGTCGCAGACAAACGCATTAGACTGCGCGGCCATTGGGATGAGCGGCTGTGATTCATTCAACTAAATTAAGTTTGTTGCAAATATCTTGTCTGCTAAACTCTCTTTATTTTGTGCTATTAATGTGTTTTCAAATTTATTTCAGTTAATTATTCAAGCTGCTTATTTGCAGACTTGAAAACGATGCACTTTGTTACACTGAAGTCACAAATTAGACAAATAATATTAATTTACTTGAATACACCCGAGGAAAATAAATAAATAAATAAATAGTCTACCCAAGAAAAAATTATCGCTGTAATTGCAACATTGTATCATAGTTTGACTGAACACTTTCGTATGAAGTTGGGTCAGATAAATTGAAGTAACTAATAGATTGTTATAAAACGGAGTTGTAGAGCCTAACGTTTTACAAGTGTGGATATTAGAGAATATGTACAGATATGTAATTTGAGCAATTACCTCCTACGCCCTTATTACTACAAGCGTCTTCACACAAGGTAAGCGCCTCATGTTTACATTTAAGGCACGCTTTCAGGAACCTCATTCACTTTGTTACAACGAGGAATACCCTAAGCTAAGCTTTTAAGAATTTTTTTCGCTCTCTCTCTCCACTAGTTCTGCCTACAGCGCAAACCGTCTTGGAAACCCATTAATGTTGTGCGGAGACCAGAAACCTTTTACACTTCTTCACACTGTCTGAAAGCACGACTTTTAATGCACCAATTAAACAACCAACGTGATGAAGGGTGTGGGGAAGGAAGAGTCAAATAGACTTTACATTTTGTTTGAACCAAAAAACAGTGAGAGATAAATGAGAAGGAGGGAGGAAAATCTTTGTACCCGACCTGATGTTTAAGGTTGTTTGAAGTATCTACTTTGTACAGACCTGATGTTTAAGGTTGTTTGAAGTATCTACTTTGTACAGAAGTTTACGTAAAGCTGCTTTGAGTGACTTATTAATGTCGTCAAATTATCTTGAAAATACACGTTTGCAAGAGTCGTGTCGCTCATTGTAACAAGAGTATGAATTATATTGCTATTTTTAATAATATTGCCTTATGTAAAGGGCGAAACAGTAAATAATGGCACTGAAGACGAAAAACTTCTCCTTTGGTGCTTAACCTTTACAGCCCTTTATGTACTCCTCATTTTGTACACACAGCTTATTTATGAAATTCATGGATTCTAGCAATGTATATGATTATAGCTCTAAACACGACTAACCCATTCATCCTTATAGTGAAAACATAGTCCTAGTCTATTAAAGACGAAGCGCAGACTGCTTTATTTAAAAACCCAATTTCTTACCGCGCAGTAAACACTTTTCATCTCGGTTATAAAACCAATCAGTTTATGATGTAAGTGGCACAAGTCGCTGTTTGTTCTCAGATGAATATAAAACACATAAATACAGTTTGGGCAGAGCGCACAATTGCTAAATGCTAAAGTTGTTGGCGCATACGTAATCAGTAGGCTTTAAAAGGTTAAATCTGCATAAACCTATATAAAGTAGATTAAATTAATGGAATCCGAATATTTATTTCCGGTATGTCTACAAATTCGAGTAGCCCTTGTGGACACAGATCTGTATACTTGTACATTCCCACCACGTGGATGGTAGTGTGTTCGAATTGGAAAGAAAGTTTTGTGTTTGATTATCATGAGACAAAATACACATGCTGTGTGTGAAGATAAAAAGTTCACAAGTGATGACTAAGCAAACATTCGCTGCGTTAATAGATTCGATTAAGGGAATGCAAGGGCAGTGAATGACGAATGCTGACGTCAGATTTCCAACCTCCACTACCCAGGCATAGTGGTACGCAGGAGCTTTACGTCAGTGGTCTCAGACACGCGATATCTACATTATAGCATGAAGTAATGTGACGTACAAAGCGAAGATTTGAAGGTCGCATTTTAGTCCGAGATGTCAAAGTGCATGACACATTCACACATTTCGAATGCAGGTATACTGAACTTACGTACAGAAAGTTTGTATCCATGCTACTGCCAACGTGTGCAGTCTGCCCTTACCCAATATTGTTCTGTTCGAACAGATTTTGTCGTTGGTTTGTGCAACGAGTTGTTTTGTGAATAAGTCCAATTTATGCGAGATGGGATAATAATCTGCCACAACACCCGCTTTATGATCCTCCAACAAACAGTACTATTCTGCTGCAATGGTCCTTGTAAGCGTGTGGCCCTGCCTAATCGATGATCAACTAACAGGAATATCTTTTTTAGCAATATTTAGTAGTACGTAGACAACCACCAGCATTTTCTACAGGACAGCTACTTCTACTTTCGATGTGAATTCTTCTCCAGAACAGGTTAAACGCATGGCTGCAGCGCTAGGGTGCTCCACTTTATTTCAGCCGACATGTACTTGAATCGGTGCTATGGAAAATGTTGGATTCGGCGTGGAGGTCCACATGCCTGACCATCCCGTTTACCAGGTGTGACACAAATGTATATCTACTTGCAGGGAGACAGAAACTAATTGCTATATCCGGCGAAGTCGTAGACATGAGATGAATTCTTGGCACGTCTTGGACAGAGCTTCTGTCTTAAGGAATATCAATGAAATCAATGGAAAGTAACGCGTGCTGTTAGAAAATAAATTCGTTTGCGCATAACCAATGCAAGAGATAATTTATAACAGCAAGTCGCGTACGTACGTATGTACTTACTCTGTGTCACAACCTGCGTTAAACATGATTACGTGATTAAAACAAGGCGAAGTTTTCCCTACACACGTCATGAAGACATATAAGGAGTGTGGGGGTATAACTCTACTCATTCTTAACATCGGCAATATATGGAAGTTGGTGGTTGTCCTTACACCCCGGCCGCTTTACCCCAGGGGAAATATCCCCCCCCCCCCGCTACCGATTGAGTAAAAGGTGGATAGGCCGCAGAGCTGGTTTATTACGACCCTACGTAATGGTTGACATGTCGACCCATCTTGTTGTAACATTTTAAACTCAAAATAAGGCAATAAGTAAACCACCTGAATGGAAGATGTTTCGCGGCATATTCTGTATTTACGTACTAAAACAGTCGAACTAAAAGTTCGTATATCGGTTGCATGTGAGGATGCCGTACTGAAAAGTAAGAATATTTATGTTACACACCCGCTATAGTGGAACTGTCGGGGAAAGCGAATAAGAGGTTTGCGGCGTTTTACGTTCCCGCAGCTGTATTATTGGAGATCTGGTGTTTGTGGGTTATTGTGCCCTGTTGTCTGCCACTCAGCTGCCGACGTTTCAGCGTAGCGTACTGTCATCATATTCAGGGTTTAGCATTGAGATTGCTTGAATCTTCTAGGTGCTAAATATTAGGGCAGGGCATTCCTTCAAAATGTCGGTTGTTATTTACCAACTGACATGGCTAACATACAAGAATGCTTAGATCACCGTTTCCTCCTAATGACAGACTCCTCGTACTGAACGTAAAGGTAACCCCCATAATGTGCCCAAATTAAACCCTTTAAATGCGAAGAATAATCTGGATTACATTTAAAGCTTCAGTTACTACAGCTCAGTAAACACATTTCTTCTCTATTTTAAAAACCAGTAATTTAATTATGGCTACTTTGAGAAGCATGCAATAGCCCTGGGGCAGAACATAGAATTTTTTAATGTTAGGCCTGATGCCAAAAAGTAATCACTTGGTATTAAAAGTTGCATTATATTTAGTTTGAAAATAGACCAACAGACATTTTATCCATCATTCATTTCACATAACTGTGTAGTTCGTTTCACATTAATAATTTCACAAGTCATATATTAACAATGGCTGACAGACATGTGGTGTGCTATAATTCCATTTTACTAGTAATAAACTGTACTTTAAACCGCCCTACCTTCCATCACACCAAAACAGGAAATATTTCCACTCTCACATTCAGTATAGTCTACATTACTTTCTGTTTTTTATATATTCCTCCTATATACTTCTGGCATAATATTTTCGACACAAGCAAGTGTTTAACATTCGTGTTTCATAACCTAGCATTTAAAGTCCACCGTCGGTCTGTTTTTAAGATCCTCACAAAACGTGTTCGAATCGTAAATTTCGTCCAAATGAGCGGAATTTATAAGTCTGTACCAGTTTTAATCACCGAATAACGTGACGAAGTCGTTGTAAATCCTGCTTCCTATTCGGCACGTCTTTAAAATCTTAGCCGGGACACCGGCTATCCTCACTGAGGTTTCTCGTGGTTTCCTTCAGGCTCTTTAGGCGAATTGTCGGGATATTACTTCAAACTGAACCACGACCTATTCTTTCACACTTTTTTCTATTCATTGTACAATAATTAGACTATTATTCGAGGGTGTATAACTTGACTTATGAAGTGTCATCAAATAAACCACAAATAAATGAACACCGAATATTATTTTCATGAACCCGCATTCAGTCATGTCCTTCTTCGTGTTTTCCTTGCGTTATTGCGTTCATCAGCACACCTCCTCAGACTAACATTGATATTTCTTTGTAATTCATTGTTTTCTTCTCTTTTGCTTTTGATTTATTTCCATTTTTTAGGCCTACCCTTCCTATACATACTCAGCCCTCTTAGAACAATTTCAGCATTCCCCTCATGTTTGTCAGATTCTACAGTATCCTTCTATTCTGACTTTACTTTCTGTTCAATTGTTACACTTCTTTCTTTCTTTCTCTTTGCGACTTGTTCTGCACCCCCCCCTCTCCTCCTCCCTCAGCACCAACATGACGTAACGTGACAACACTTCGAAATGGCTCATTTTCTGGGAAACAAAGATACATCGACATGTACTGTGCTACATAATGCAATGGAGTACAATTTCGTAACAAAGTGTAATTGTGATTAATAGACATTCGATGTTTAAGCAGTTCCTTTACGAATACACATAAAAGTTCGAAATATGTGAATGTTTTATGACCAAACACTAACGTTGTGGGTTTTCATTGTGCCTGAAGTGCCTATTTTGTATATTTATTTCATATTTTACGTAAATACGACAAACATTCAAATGTGGTGTGTAATTCGAGGTGCCACGGCAGTGTTTAATGTGACGTGCTCACTCTGACGCAGCGAATAGGCGTGCTAGGACTTCTTTGCAAAGTAATATACAGGGCGCCTTAGGTCGAGAACCCGTCCGTTTGTCTGTCCCTCTGTCTGTGACGTGGTTTCAACGACAACATTTTGTCCGATGTCCGTGAAATTCGGTATGGAAACTTTTTACAAAGAGTTGTCTGAAAACATGACTTTCGTGAGAATCGGCCCAGTGACAGTCATATTTTACTTGTGTGTGTAAATAAATCTCTATCCAAAATGTTCATATTTCTTCGATAATTTTGGTGAAATTCTTTGCAGAAGATCTCCATGTAACGCCGTGAAGCCACTACATGTTTCGTGAAAAACTATGTAGTAAAATACATTTTGCCTACGGACGTCAGTTAAATCTTCGATAAAAGAGATGTCCACAAATATTTATTACGTAATTGTAAATTTCATTAAAACCGGGGCGGTGTAAATCGTATAAATCCTACTTTGTTTGGGAGCAAAAATGAATTTTTTCCGTACTTTCCAAATTTATCGACTGGAGTAACATGCAGTACAAGACATCCACGTACAATTCTGTTTAGTATTTGTGTTTGTCGTGTAAATAGGCTCAGGGAAGGCAATACTTTTCTTACGGGCGTAAATGAAATTAATTGAAGGGGGCACCGTGACAATATACGACATTCTGAAAGTAAGAGCGCCTTGATACAGTCTCGTTACTACTTCACAGAGTATATAACATGTGCAATGTCGTGAATTTCAATGGCTCATTTGCATTGATTTAACAGTTTTAGTTGTAGATTACAGAAACCGTGCATATATGCTTGTTTCAGCAAGTACGTTAGCTCAAGTGATTATGTTGTTGACCTGTATTCGAGTGTTCCAGGTCGAAACTCGATAGGTATACCGACTATCCTGTTGGGGTTTGCAGTGGTTCTTACTTTCTAAGGCCATTGTCAGTGTAGCCTAAATGGTTCACCCAACAAAAGGTTGGAAAATGAACGAGTCCTCGTTAGTCGTAATCCTTGTGTACTGAATTCTTCGTCTGAAACACGAGTAAAACTCTTCGCATGATAAAGCGCGAAACGAGAATGCGGAAGCTGCTGGGCTTCACTTTTGTTAAAATGGTCTTAAAATTTACAATCCACGAGACCTAAAAGGTTTACAAATTTAATTTTTAAGGTTTTCGCCCTTCTTATAGGCCACGAAGGCCCTTAGGTTGAGTAGAGGTATAGCTTTACTCTTTCCAGGACCTCGGCACTAGACGGGGTGGGGGGTCAGTCCCATGCCCCGGCCGCCTCTACCCCCGGGAAAGACCCGGTACCCATTTTACAGGTGGCTGGGTGGGCCCCAGGGCCGGTCTGGACGGGCGGAAAATCTCGTCCCTACCGGGATTCGATTCCGGACCATCCAGTCAGTAGTCAGTCGCTATACCGACTGAGCTACTGGCTCACACTTAATTTTCAAGTACCCTATAATTATACAAACCAAATATTTTCGAAGTTGTTTGCCCTTAGAATGCCGCTTGGAACGTGTATTTATATGCCAACATTTTATTTTTCCTTTCTTTATTACGTAAGAGCTAAGGTGCTGCTTCAGGTCTATTGTCATTCAATGGTTCGCATTTGACGTGCAATAACTAGAGTAAAATGTCAACCTCTATGTCTGTAACAACTCAGACAGAAGAACTCTAACAGGAGAGACAATATGGTGTTCAGTCAGTCCTGTCTTGTCTTCAGGATAGTATAAATAGTTAAACTTTGTCAAAGTTCTTTACCAATGCCTTGTAGTCGGTGTGTGGGAAAAGACAGTGAACAAGAATGAAAGGAGCTCTTGATTTTGAAAAGAATTGCAGTTCACACACATTGATGACGGTGAGGATGTAAACACATCAGAAGAAGCGTGTGTGCCAAAAGGAAGACCTAGTTTTCGAGAAGCTAATGCCCATATTGGTGACAACAGTGTGCAATCATAAAGTAAGCATTGATTCGTCCAATGAGTTATTAATTACCTGACACCGAGACTGAAGACCTCTAATGGAAACGAAATTTGAAAGGGTAATAGTAGAAAACTGTGACTTCAAACGTAAAATTAAAATTAGTGCGGAGGTTTCCTTGTCTTTCTGTCCTTCGTTCGAAAAATTGATATCTGAAACTGCTGGAAGGATTTCGTTGAAATTAGGGCGTACTTTGAATTTGTACAGCCGACTTGATTTAGGTTTTTGTCGCCATATGAAACCCAAAGATACATGAAGCGTAATTCGAACTTTATCAATTTTCTCAAGGGCAGGTAATTATAAATCTTTAAAACAACGTCGGTTTTAAGCATTTTTTAATTTGGAGAATATTCAAAAGTCAATTTTTTTAATTACTTTATTTTTCAATCCCACTGCTACAAACTTACTTAACCTTTTCGCATCGGGCTTTAAATGGTGACAATCTGCCTTCGCGTACGACATTCTTCTCGCTGGCCATTAAAAGTTTTGCGCACGGTTTACACAAACCATTAATATTACACGAACCAAACAAGACTAAATAACGAAAAAAGCGGTATTTTGTGGGAAATAAGACAAGAGGTATTTCTGCGTGTCTTAGAAAATGCAGTAAGTGTTTTTAGTTCCTAAATACATAAAATAAATTTCTAGAAAATGCAATCATTGCAAATTGTTCTTATACTTATATTTCGGCTGGAGGTTTGCTTTTGTTGACGAAGGTCACACGTGATATATTCCTACACGGGCTACCCTTTGAGCATGCAGTTGTGGCTGGTATAGCTCTCTGTCCTTGTCAAGCCCATACGTCTGTCCTTCTTCCCAGTATAAGAGCAGACTTCAGTGCAAGAGAGTGCTAACCAATCAGCGTGGCAATAAAATAGTATCTTTTTTGGAATGAAATGGAAGGATCAGAAATCACACCAAGCTCTCACAATTAAGAAATAATTGAAGAAGAAATAATAATATAAACAGCCAACTAGATGCAACAATAATAATTTTATTAATAATATCAATCCGCTGAACATGTTTCGGGCGATAATTTCTTCCATCCTCAGGAGCACTAGACTGCGTTTACAGCTTGTGGTATAAAGCACCGATGATGCTGCCTGCTGGTGATTTATACCACAAGCTGTAAACACAGTCTAGTGCTCCTGAGGATGGGCGAAATTATCGCCCGAAACATGTTCAGCTGATTGAAATTATTATTGTTACATCTAGTTGGCTGTTTATATTATTATATCAGTGACACACGGTCACACAAACATCAAATGAAGAAGAGATTCTGGTCTAGAAATTTTAGACAAATAACATCTAAGAATTAAAAAAAAATTCCTTTGTGTATCAGCAAAAAGACAGTTTGGGTCTATTTCGTTGTAACTCCAACCTTCCAGCTGTGTTGCAGGAAGATGTGTGTCACACAGTCAAATACCCAGAAAAGATACGCACTGTTTGTTAGTAACTGTAGCCTTCTTTCAGTTAGCCTGAACACTACAAGCTCTTTGTGAAAATTTTATGGTCAGCTGCCCCAACACTTATATATAGAGTCAAACGTAACTGTACTTGCTGTGGACAATGAACATATTCAAATGTTTTATAATAAAATACATTTGTCATGTTTACTATAGTTAACACAAATGTTAGAAAAAGCAACCCACCTGCTTGTACAGATGCACGTACATGCTCGATTTTTTGAAACAACGGGTAAAATTCAGTCTGAGGGGTGTTCCTGACGAATGCTGTGTAGGTGCGAAGAGACTTTTGGCCCCTACTATAGGTGCTATCGTACCTTCTCACTGCACAAGAAGTCTGTTCTTTATAAGCCGGCAGTAAAACGCTTAGTATTTTAAATGGAAATTACATTGCGATGAATCACGTTCCACTGTTTATCGCCGGAATGGGTAAACCCAGTCACATTTTGCCAACACACTTAGCACTGGAGTTGGCAGTAGAACACAAGCCAAAACTTACCGACGAAAAATTAAGAACACAACTTGCCACATCGTCTAGACTCACACTCTTATTAATTGGGTTCTTCCCATGAGTAAAAGCGGCCGCAGCGTGACGCTGGCTAAAAATTATTTATTGCGTATTTAAGGAATGGGTGAAGATGATGTACTTAGGGCTCTGGCTCTGCTACACATAGGACGCACAAGCCAGGCAGGGTTTCAAATTCCGTCCGATACTTAGAAGGACGGGCACTAAAAAACTGAATACAAGTAATAAAATATTTAAACTTGAATGATCACTGCATTCCTATATAGAACCGAAAGCAGCCCAAACTGGCTGCGGGGCTCCCCACAAGGAAGCAGGAAGATCAATGGATACAATGGGGAAATATTCTTCAAGGTTAAAGCGGCCGGGGCGTGAAGTTGACCACTCACTTTCAGCCAGTGCCGAGGTTAAGAATGAGCAAGCACCCCAATACGTCTTCACGGCGTGGACAAGGACATCATTCCGAACCGAAGAAATGAATGCGCAAATTACTGCCTTCACTTTGGCTCACAATTTCATGTGGTAGTGCTGAGATAACAGTGGTTATTTTGCTATTACTTTACGCTGATCACAGAGCGAATGGTTTTGAATATGCTAGAGGTGCTGTGAACATTGGCTTTATTTTGTTGCGACTCATGTACTGCGTTACCACAGTCCACTCACCCACCACGCTCTAATTCAAGCTCTGATTTGTTTTGAAACCACCATGTTCCCACAGCGACCTCTTTCGTGGAAACATGAGAACTCGATGATGATTGTGTGGCCTGAATATGAATGAACGGCGAATACGAATGATGGTGATGACATATCACGCTATATCATAATTGGTAACTGATGTATAATCGGCACACTTTGTTGTACTGATTTTCCTAAGAAACATTTCGAATTGAAGTGCTTGTAGCAATTACGTAATTTTCACCGAGGCATGCGGCTCGATTTCACCCAACAATCGGAGTCACATGTCAGGCTTTCGACTTCGTTATAGATGCTGAACATATACAATTTGATTCTCGGATGGACAAATGACTGACTCGATGCAAATATCGAATAATCGCAACTCACAGTTATTTTGTTAATATCAGTACTCAAGTATTTCGTAAGCTAGATCTTTTTTCGCGCCGTAAACTACTCTAAAAATTACTACTTCTCAGGCAAAGACAATGACTATGCCCGCCACCAGCAATTGACACCACGGCAGTGAGTTCTGTAACGTTTAATATGATGGTTACAGTCGGTGTTAAAAGTCTGCTTCAGGAGATGAACACAGCTGACATTATCCGCAAAACCCATTTCGCGTATTATCGAAAAAATTGAAAAGGACAGAAATGTCACAAAATCACCATCAAAACTGAGAATATGAGGCTCCTAACTAACTAACTAACTAACTCCATGGAGAAAACCCCTTCTTCAGAAGCTAACAGATCCTCAGTTAGTCAAGAAATATCCCGCATTTTATGGAACCTGGATGCTCAGTACCACATTCACAAGAGGTCGCCACCTCTTCCTATTCTGAACCATACCAGTCCGGTCCAAGACACCATCCCGCTTCTTGAAGATCCATTGTAATAATATAATCCAATAAAAACAACAAGTATGAAAAATATAAAGCGCAAGTTAAATTCTTACGAGCATAATACTTTTCTTCTCTCTCTCTTATTCACCATACCACCTAGTCTTTGGAGACGAGCTAGGTATTTTATTCTGACCTACATTGCTACGTTGTCTATTTGCTGCAGGCGTCGTCCAACGGTTCAGCCTGCTTTATTCTGGCTCCTCATTCATAAGGTTTCGGAATTACACACGACGCACCACAGTCGGTAGGGTTTCCCTGGACGAGGGGCCAGCTCGTCACAGAGACCTCTACCTGACAACACACACAACACTCACAACAGACAAACGTCCAT
>Ga0123354_10016785_pt1 | contig 11472 bp, 8 predicted proteins | sample TergutLab28metaG_2_FD_97872 | JGI IMG/M metagenome (GOLD analysis project Ga0123354, IMG submission 97872) | Labiotermes labralis P4 segment gut microbial communities from Petit-Saut dam, French Guiana - Lab288 P4 | ecosystem: Host-associated > Arthropoda: Insects > Digestive system > Gut ... | reverse complement strand
TGGAGCAACGATTAGCGATATAAAGTTCTGTTTTAAAGCTGGAAAAAGTGCGACGGAAACTCTCCAAATGGTAATTGCAGCTTTTGGGGAGCAAGCACTATCCTGTTCAAATGTTTTCCGATGGTATGGACGATTTCATGATGGATGAGAAGACATTGAAGACAACCCCAGGAGTGGCCGGCCTACAGTGTTGCAATGACAACAATGTCGAGAAGATTTCTCAGTTGTTGCTTCAAAACCATCACCTTTCGCTAAGAATGCTAGCAGACTAGGTGAACATTAGCAAGGACACAGTGAGAAAGATTGTTGTTGAAGATTTGCGAAAACGGAAGATTTGTTCGCACTTTGTTCCACACACTTTGACTCAAGAGCAGAAAGACTGGAGAATTACAGCTTGCCAAGATTTGATTGCCACAGCAGGCAGTGATACTGACTTCTTTAAGAAAATTGTAACTGGTGATGAGACGTGGTGTTTTGCCTACGATCCGACCACTAAACGTCAATCCGCTGCATGGGTCGGAGAAACCTCGCCACGGCCGAAAAATTTGTGATTTCGAAGTCTCGTGTGAAGACCATATTGGTGATTTTCTTCAATTGGCAAGGCGTAATCCACAAAGAATTTGTTCCGGAGGGTGAAACTGTCAATGCAGTTTTTTTTTATGTTTTGCTGACCGTTAATTACTAAGATAAATATCAATGCAGTGTACTACAGAGGTGTAATGGAAAGGCTCCTAAACAGAATTTGACGTGTTAGACTGGGCATTTGTGAATCTGATGACTGGTTCCTTTTGCACGACAATGCCCCGTCCCACAACCCGACAATCATCAAGCAGTTTTGGCCCAACGAAAAGTGATTGTGTTTGACTACGCACCGTATTCGCCAGATTTAGCACCTGCTGATTACTTTTTGTTCCCAAAAGTGAAACCCCAATTGAAGGAGCGCCTCTTTGACTCGATTTCAGACATCCAGACAGTTGTGACAAGTACATTAAACACCATTGCAAAGGACGACTTCTACAAAGGCATCCAGAAGCTGTATGACCGTGCAGATCTGTGTGTACAGTTACAAGGGATCTATGTCGAAAACTAAATAATAAACGTGTCATTTCTTTCACACAAATACATTTTATAATGCCAGTCATAAAACTTAGTAGACGCACTGTGTAGCTGCTGCTACCGTGCACATTGTGTGACACAAGGAATTTTGCAAACTGTTACCTTTGTGCACTGCATGATGGAGAAATAGACCCCATACTTTTACCATTTATTGGCAAAGTCTGATTTTTGTCTCTAGGGATACATGAACTGTCAGAATAACGGGTATTGGTTTGCAGAAAATTCCTCATTTATCCACAGAGTGTGATTCCATGATGTCCAGTTGGTGTGTGGTGTGCTGTGAGTTCAACTGGGATCATTAGGCCCCCTTTCTTTCAGGAGATTGCAAATTCACACTGATATGGTAACACACATTCCAGCACCATTTTTGATTACCTGTTCCCATAGAAGAAATCATACTTTTTTTTTATCATTGGTATGATGCAGCATCTCTTGCAGCACTATGTTCAAGGAGTGTTTTTGGTGACAGAATAATGAGCAGGGTATTGTGGCCTCCATTTGTACCAAATCGTAATCTGTTCAGTTTGTAGTTATGGGGCATCTTAAAGGTTAAATTATGTAACAATAATCCAACCACTGAAGACTGCCTACAAATGAAGATCATTTGCCATGTAGTTTCTTCAGTTTCACCAGCAGAACATTAACTTTGATCGAGGATGAAGTTTTTTAGGTGTGATAGCAAACCAAAGAAAACCATTTCCAGCACATGTTACTTCAATGTGGTGAGTAAAACCTAGTGTTTAAAGTGCTGTACTACCTGCCACCATGCAGAGTAGTCTGTGAAGTAACCAACAGGATAGGGCAGATGAACTAAGGACCCTGTATGTCCAGTTGGTTTGAATGCATCAGAAAATTTGGTTGTGCAGTGTAGAATGAACCCCATTCAAGGTTATTTCAGGGAAGAGTTTTGAACACTGAACTGAGGAAAATGTTAACAGAAGAACTACTGTCAGAATGGGTTGGGTTATGTGTCATGTAATGACACATAACCCAACAATACATGTCTGCTTATTTATGAAACAATCCTTGCATGTATTGTGTGTATGTGTGTATGACACTTTTTCATTGCTGCAGCCTGTGACAGAGGGTTACCAGTACAGCCAGCTGAGTCCATCGCGGTCACCCAGTGGGCCAACGTACACCCAGTTAAGTGCAGGTGCCCGGGGAGGTCCCTACCATACTCCAACCACTGCCCCTGGCAACACTGGTTAGTATGGAGCCATTGTCATGTGGTCTGTTACATGCATCACTAGATGTCTTCCTGTGGTAGGAAATGTTTAATAGTGTCTGCAGTATAAGGCAGTCATCAGACAGTTTCATCAGGAACAGATGGTGCTGCTTACAGTGTTCATATCTGTGACTTATATCATTATTTGGTAAGAGACATGTTTGATGTTATGCTGTTTCCTAGTTTTGTTACTAGTTGAATTGTATGCTGTCTGTGCCACATAAATGAACAGTCACTGAAGTTTGACAAGGATTGGTTGTGTAGTTACAGACAGCTTGTTTGAAGGAGGCTGTTGTGATGTTGTGTTTCAGGGATGTGGGCCTGGCAGGGTTCTGGTCAGCCTTCAGACTCTGCTCCAGGGTCCAGTGGATCAGCAGGACACACTGGGGCTTCTGGTGGGACAGTCGCTGCAGGTGGGGCGGCATCAGGCCAGGGATCTGGGGGCCCTCCACAGCAACAGCAAGAGCTGTCAGACATGCTACAGATGTTGGATCAAGGAGGTGCCACTTCATTTGAAGACCTGAACATGTTTAATACAAGCTTTGAGTAGCACAGACTTAACATGTGTTACGAGGTTTTGGCATGGACTGATTATCTGATTACTTCATTCCCATCTGTAGCACGAGACAGGTGTCATCTTTTACACCACATGAATCTGTTGCACAGGATTGCCAGGCGTACCAGTGTAGTTACATACATGCTACTTCATTCCAGTCCCATTCATAGTGTTCTGTAAATGGTATGGAAGATGACAGTCAAGGTCTTGCTATCAGGCCACCAAGGCATAGAGGAGAGTATACCTTTGCCATATCACAGCCATTTTACCCTTTTGGAAGTACAACATAGTGCCCATTAGATAGGAGGCTGTGGAGCCCCACAGCCTGTCAGGATGTGGTGGCAAATAAAAAAATCCCAGCACATACTTGAATATGATTTCGTTGAACTACCAGTGTTAAAGACAGTAATTTATGAATTCCAGTATATGCAATCTCTGGCTTTTCAGACTTCATCATTTTGATATTTTCAGGACAACATTCTACATCCCCCCCCCCCCTCTTTTTTTTTAAGACAAATACATTCAGTCTCTGGCAAATCAATCTGCATGCATATTTGATGGGGTACTGAACTCAGATTCCTCTGGATGAGAGCCAAGGAACTTACATTCCAAGTCTACTGGGTTCCCATATGGACAAATGATGACATATATGAATGTGTGTATCTTAGATTGAGGTTCTTTTGCTAGTGGCTATGAAAAATACTGTAATCTAGGATTTGATGCTGTGTAGTCTCATAGAAATTACCAGCGTTTGAGGTGGAACTTGGCCATTTCAGGGTAGACAGCCATACTATGTGGCATCACGTCTCATAAGACAGTATTCTTCTTGAAATGTTTGTTCAGGGTGCAGTGGTTACACACCTGCCCAGGATGGAATGTGTTCTGGCACATTGCCAAGTGCAACTCACTTTACAGATCTATAAGATATTACACTGGACAACAGATTGGCAACCCTGTGCAAGATGAGCCACGAGAATGCTGGTCAGTGTAAGCGACAAAGTCTACATATCTTGCATTAATGTTTTAATATTGTAGTGTTGTAGTCCACAGACATCTCTAAGCTAAACTGTGTCATCATGGCAAGCCTGTTGCAGGCTTGGCTGTGGTGTGCATTTATTTAGGAAAGAAAGAACAAACTGAATTCCATTTTCATAAACCAACTTCAATATTCATGTTGGCAGGCTGTTGTAATTAAGGTTTGATCAATTTGTGTTCTTAATATGTGAAATGGTGCGGATATGCCTCTGCAAACTGTTTATTAAGAAACGTGATTGGACACCTGGCCTGTAGCAGTTGTTGGGTTTATGAGTAACATGCACTTCATGTCTCATTTGCAGTTGTACAAGCATCATTGATGTCCTACCACGTAACATTCAAGGTGTGCTGTCTGAGATTTTATGCAATCCTCCAAGTGATTGCCTGTATGGGACACAACTGCAGTCTTCTCATCAGTGCTATGACTTGACATAGAATTTGAACCATTGTCCATACCCTGGTGAATAGGTCCTGGTATTGTCTTTTTCTTGGCTAAGAAAGGTCTCTGTTCTATTTTGGCATGGAAGAGAATTGACTTTTATCATTTGGGAATAATTATTCTATGTCTGCTGGTTCTACAGGGCTGATAGCATGTATTGACCTACAGTTGACAGTATTGAAAATAATGCAATGCTAGGCCAGCTGGACCACACATTCAACATTGAAGTAATACAAGGCACAACCAGGAAAGGTTCAGGAAGACTCTTCTTCAGAAAATAAATTGCACATATATGGAATGTAGTTGTAATTTTGTCTGGTAGGTAACAGTTTTGACCACCATCGAGCCAGTGTTTCCTGCATTACAGCAGTCATGGGGGCTAGATGAGGTGTGACATGGCCAAGCCTGCAGCCTGCCGTGTAACTTGTGCTTTACATAGCAAGCATTTCCCTTTCATTGACATGACATATAACATTCTTTGCGGCAGCAGCCAAGCCGCTCACTTCACAATAAATTATTTTTGTGACTTGCTGCAGTTGTGTTTATCTGTATTTATACCACACTATTTTATTATGAGGAAGGAAGTAAAGGATTCTTTGTTTTACATTGCTCATAGTGATTAACCTTTTTATGAAATGTTGATAATTTGTACAGTAAGATTAATTTTTTTTTTATGAACAGAGGAACACATAGTATTGAGGTTTTATTTTGTACACGTAGAGGGAAAAAAATAAAGGACCAGGAAGTATATATACATGATGCACTGCTCCCAGCTTCCTTTCTTGTCCATAGAATTGTTGACTTTCTGTCCTGTTGGTGTTCATGCACTAGTGGTGTTGTACTTAGGTGCATAATGCTGCCTTCTGCCAGACCAGAGAGATGCTTGAGCCCAGTGTGGTAAAAATAGGCTTGCCCTTTCACCACAGGTAACACTGTAGTGGCAATGGGGTTCATACTGAAACTGTTACACAGAATGAAAGAGTTCCAAATGTAAATTGTCACAGATTCACTAGTGCAGTACAGTGCACAGAGGCCAGTGATATATGAGTATTTCAAGAGGATTTGGTGCACAGGGGCCGGCATTGAAAGGTTAATAGAAAACATGGGTATATTTTAGTCCCTGTGTTAACATACTGTATTAAACTAATTATTTATTCTGAAGGGCAAAAGAAATTATTACTTTCATTTTATTTTTGTGGATTTCCACTCAGCTGTATGCAGTGCTGTTGTCACTATATTGAAACTTGCTTACATATCTGTCATATAAAAGCCTAAACCTTGGTCTTCTGTTCTTATGTATGTTGGAAAAAGTTCAGATGTTGCGAATATAAACAGAATATCTGTGCTTTGGTCAGTATTTCAGTGTAAATCTTCACAGAAAATTTTTTTTTTAGATTGCAGCAGTGTTCAGTGCAGGTTGTTTTGTCAATATCTGTCCTGTATCTAGTACAAATCTGTCTTTCCAGAACTTTTAATATTATTGAGGTTGGGTATTTATGGCAGTATTTGTTTTTAACATGTATGGTTTTAATTTCAGTTAACTTACTATTAAGGACACGGTTTTCAAAACCTTGCTGAAAGTATCTGATATTAAATTTTTGGGCACTAAAAATCTACACAATATACAGTTTCTTTCTTTGCATATGACTCCTTTGGGATTGAATTTAATCTGAGAGGCCTGGCTTGAAATTTTTACCAATGGCATATCACTTCAGTACTGTCTGCACCATGAGTATGGGGCAGGAAAATAATTCAAATATAAAAGTTCTAGCCATAGACATTGCTGAAATGAGTTGTGATTCGGACTGGAGTTAGGAGGTTCAGATACTTTTCTTGTGGCAAGAGTGACATTACAATGGGTGAAAGTGGTGTTGCATGTTGGAACAGGTTGCGTAGATGTAATGGAGGGGGGGGGAATGCCCCTCCAATATTTTTTCCATCTAACAATAATCTTTTGGCTACTGAGTTGAAGCAGGCCAAATAAAAGGGTCAGTAGGGGAAAGGGGTATATGTTTATTAATGACTGGTTCAAACCAATCTTCCACCTCTTTCTAACTTCACTCCTTTGTAAAGACAGCTCCTAATACCCATGATCGATTCCCCCACCCCCAGTTTTATTAGCCAAATTATGTCCATATGGGGTTGTGTGGCCACAGATACCAATTCAAAATAGAATGAAACCCGCCTGAGAAGTATTCATGCCTAAGATGTAAAAATAATTTTAGTACCATGTGCATTGCCTTGTTAATGCATAAACATTCCCTGCTTAAAAGCGTTTCTCACCAAAGAAGCCTAAAAAATTCACAGCAAAACAAATTCCCCAATTGTGCATATGTTACCAGCACAGAGTTACCAAAGAACACTTCGCTCATTAAGATCATATCCAGGACAGATTGGAGGTACAGGTGAGCAATTCACTGTTAATCCATGGAAACTGGCAGCATTCTATGTCACATCCTGACCTCACTGCCATCATTTTCCATGTGTGCATCTACTGTAATGCAGTGTCATGGCTCAAATGTAAGAATGTGAATTAGCATGGGTTTAATGAAGTACATTTTGACTGTGTGTTGCTTTAATTTCAGTAATTTTGAATATTGTATGTGCAGAATGTTTATACATTTTGTGTTCACTTCAAATTGCTTTCGTGTATACAGTTCTTACCATTTAGAGCCATTGTTTACTGAACATGTTATCAGCATGGCCACAGCATCAAAAATCATCATAAAACATAAACTGCTTTCAGCTCAAAAAAAGCTGGATACAAAATTGGTGGGTGCTACTTAAAATTTTTCTCACAAAAAAATTTCAGAAGATTTTGTTTTTCTGTGTTAAAATATGAGACTGTACTAAATGTGGTGTGCTGGTGAAAATTATTATTTAATTTCGAATTTATATGGAATATTTTAGTAAATTTAATGTCCATTTCAGTACAGAATTACAAAATAATAAACATTGTAAAATAATTACTTCTTTCTCACTTGCCTGTAAAAACATTTTTCCAACTTAAATTTAATTTGTTGGATTTTTCCAGAAATGTCTTAAGAGGATTTCACTATAAAAACAGAAGTTAAGAGTTGAGATTTTATGTTTATCATGGTGGGAAAAAAATTTGACTAGTCTGCTGGTTTATGACACCATGTAGTCTTAGGAGGTTGGTACCAACATTTCAGATGGACCTGTTAACTGCATACATGGTGCCATAAACCAGAAGAACACACTGCAAAAGAAAGTACATTTAAACTAATGCAGTTCTATGTTATATAACAACTCTTTGTTACACAGTGATAAATGAGCTAGTCAGTGGAAGTGAAGAAACAAAAGATGTGTAGTAGTCAGTAGTAAGCTATTGAAACTGCACAGTAAAAACTCATTTGAAATTAACTCTTACTGTAATCTTGCTATTGCTACTCTGAAAACTTTCTCTTTGAGTTTGGTTTTAATATGTTACTGAAATTTGGGTAGAAGAAAATTGCAAAGAAATGAAACAATAAACTACTTGGAGTGCTAGCAAGAGCTGAAATACCCACAAGAAAAGTGGACACAGCTCCTTGTAATAGAGGCTTTCCTACAATTCAATTGTGATTCACTGTTAATGGTGATACTGTTTAGGTGTGTTGGAACCATGTAGCAGATGGCTAAGTTGGTGATATTTTGGAGAAAATTCCTGCCTCCATATTGGGGGTTTCTGAGTGGATATTACCTCACTGGTATGGAATGCTTGGTGTGTCTGCCCTGTAGTTGTTCTGAGGTAAATCAGTTTGGTTTGTAGGTTGCATTCAGTCTGTGTGTGTTGGCATCTTGAAGACTCTGAGGAAAGTTCTGTAAAATTAGCAGCACAGCCTACTGATGTACAATACAAAGACACTCAAACAGGATGAGCATTTAAGAGCTGTTGTGTTAGAGAATACAGTAGTATAATAGATACTTTATTTGGAAAACTGTAATAATACATGTCACAATGCCTCTACAGGACAACATTAAAACACAGTGGCTGTAGACTTCTATAGATCACTGACAGTCAGTATAGGCTGCACAGTGAATTCTGTTCTCTGAATCTAATTAAAAATACTGGCCACATCCGAACATGTTGTATAAGTGCTACACAACATGATCCATAGAACGACACTTGAAATATAAAATACCCGTTAGTAAGTTTATTGGAATAAAAGATGCTGTTGTCACCTGAAGACATTTTATTGCAGCAGATAGGGCAAGCCTCATGCGAGGTTTTTGTAGTATTGGTCCAACACACCAATATTCTATTTATACTTTGGCACAGTGCTTTTTTTGGTGTATATACATTAGACCACTTGTCTGGCATACAGAGGGATGTAGAGGTGGCGTGGAGGTAAACCTTAATGTTCCAGTAACTATTCAGTAGGTTTTGTGGTCCTGTGGACTGTCAATTTGTCTCAAAGCAAGTGGTATTTACAGACTTAAATCCCATACCCCAGTGGTTATCAAACTCAAGGCTATGTAGTCATGTAGATTTAACTTACATGAAAGAAACCATTAAGCCGTGGAATCTGATGTACAAGTACCCACACTGCAGATGAACCTACTGTCACCATCCTCAGCATACAGTCAAGTCAGTTGTGCTTCAAGAAGCACTATGGCATCAAGACATATGGGAGGGTGGATATATGTGCCCATGTATTTTTAAGTTTGGCACTACACAGAGGTGAGAGGCAGACCCCACGCTTCAGCTGCCTTCCCCCGGGGGAAGAGGCATCGCTGTCCTTTCGATAGAAGCCTAGGTAGGGTCTAAAACCGACAATTTTATCGTGAAGTTGGAGACAACAGGTTCCTCCGTAATGTTTTCACGCATTTACCAAACTACACAACGTCACATCCCGGAAGATGGAAATTAGGAAGGAAGAAGAATGATGACAGTTCAAACATTTCATGATAAAGACCACAGGTGCAACCCTTTGCACATTAAAAGAAGTCTGTCTTAAAGAAAAGAAAGTAAACTTGCCCATGTATTTAATTAAGCATCACGTTATGAAGGCGTACGGGGGGGGGGGGGTTTTAACTTAACGTATCCTTAACCCCGGTTGTAGTTACACGTGAATCATTAGCTTCATCCGCTGATCGCTTTACGTTTGCAGGAAGTACACCGGGCGTTCACTGGGCATGAGCCTGGTTGGGTCCGGAACCCAACACTGTGGAGAAATTTTAACGTTACTCATACTGTGCAGTGAGATATAATTCTTTTAAGACCAACAACTTGCTCATAAATACATATGCATGATGACACCAGTCATCTACAGGTTTCGGCGGCCGAGCGCCATCTTTAGGGAGCCACAGCAATATTGAAACCTAGCGAATGATGATACAATTTGTAGTGGTTTTATAAAATGAAAGGAAAGTTTGGAGAAATGTATCGGCCTACAAGCGATTCAGGTATCTCATTTTTGGAACAAGGTAGAGGAGATAGATTTTTGTTTTTTTTATTCAACGATGCTGTCATTTGAATGGCATCGAAAATAGGATTATTGATGAATGATGAACTGGAAAGGATTTGGAAGGAAGCGGTCGTGGCCTGAAAGAGGTGCTGTCCTAGCGAGTACCTGGAGGGAGAGAGAGAGAGTTCGCCAACGATCTCAATGGGGATAACCTGTGTCCCACCCGAGATTCGAACCCGGAACGCCCTGAATACATGTCAATCTCGTACGAGCTACGCATTCCGTGACATGATAGAACGTTCTGATTTATGTACCGTACAAAATTTGTAATAAACCTAACAGTTTATTTACAGGTTATTAACATTTTGAGGTTTTGCCATGAGGTTGTACACCTGTGTTCCCCAGACCTCTTACACATGTTACAGTTAACATGTAAAGACTACAAAGAACTGTATTTTGGTGTATTTCATGGGATCTCCTGACTGATTGACGGATCTGTTCAGAACGAATTGGAAATAATGAGCCCTGCTAGGAAATACACGAAACTTCAAAGCAAGTAAGATGTCCGTCACGGGAAAGAACATGTCGGGAAGACGGGAAGATTCTCTTTTGTGATAACAGAATAGCGGTGCCTGGTGTTAAAGGAAGGTTTGCAGTCCAGCGACAACACTCTGTATTGTGGCTCCATAGCAGTAAGGTTTCTCTGAATACCACTGCCTTGACTTAACAAAATAATATACTTTCTCTCGTTTATGAAAATATATAAATTGCCCCGCTGTGCGGCGTCTTCTTGTGACGACGGCCAGTCAGCACGCTCGGACGTGGCCCTATCACATCGACAGTTTGGTGTTTGCTTTATTGTGAAAGCCCACACACTGCTGCACGGTAGTAACGCCATTCTCACGCCAAGCCCCGGTTATGTCACACTGGATAAGAGAACACGGTAAATGTTGTGTAAATATAGAGAATTACAGCGGTTAAATGTTAGCATTACCCTAAAAATGTTGCAGTTACAGGACTGAAGTCCGAGAAAACACATTCTTTGTATACAGAGAAACGAACGGAAATTAATGCGCCCCTTAATATGGATGTTTAAATAAAACGTAGTTCTTTATATAATTTGTAAGTACTTGACTGAGTAGATTCTCAAAGCGGCAAAGAAATGTCAGTTTATAAAGTACATGTTTAAATCCTTCGTCATCCATTCCCATGTTTTCAACGTGTGCAAATGAAGGCCTACTTCTGCTCGAAACCTCATACTAAAGGCCAAACCGAGTATCGGGTAATATACTCGGATATATTAGTACCAATAAATAAAAAAGTTTACGTGAATCTTATGCGTATTGGACCGTGCATCATCTTGATATTTGAATAAAGGTTGACCAACTAGATGACACTTGATTTATTATGTCAGTTTACTGCTCAACATGTTTCAGATGTTAATACATCCATCTTCAGGAGCTTGCGACTACTTGGTGCGTTGTTGTGTAGGCTGACTTGAGGCGTGCTGGTGTTATGTAGCAGGATTGTCTGTTGGTGATGTGGTATCCGAGTGCACTCGGATACCAACAGACAATCCCGCTACATAACACCAGCACGCCTCAAGTCAGCCTACACAACGCAACAAGTAGTCGCAAGCTCCTGAAGATGGACGTATTAACGTCTGAAACATGTTGAGCGGTAGATA
>Ga0123354_10016784_pt1 | contig 11472 bp, 10 predicted proteins | sample TergutLab28metaG_2_FD_97872 | JGI IMG/M metagenome (GOLD analysis project Ga0123354, IMG submission 97872) | Labiotermes labralis P4 segment gut microbial communities from Petit-Saut dam, French Guiana - Lab288 P4 | ecosystem: Host-associated > Arthropoda: Insects > Digestive system > Gut ... | reverse complement strand
TTTGCGTTTCGATGATTATAATGATAAATGGCTTGACTTTGTTGTGCTTAACAGAAAAAATGAAACTGAGCGGCAAGCGCACGATTATGACATTGTAGAAGGACCTGTCGCCAACGATAAAATCGCCACCGAAGTAGATAAATATATTGAAGGACTTATTTCTAAAGAGCAGTTTTTAAGCAATTTAACACACAATCCTTCTCATCAAATCTGTTTTTGTACCATGCAATCCTTGCAAGCATTATCGCAGCCAAAAGGTAAAATAGACATTGCTATTTACGATATTGGCGATAACGTAGTGCAATCTCTTATGACTGATTACAATATAAACGAATTAGAAGCTGTTGACCGATACTATACATCAAATACATATACCCAACTTTCCAATGAAAGTACTGAATTTTACAAAAAAACTTGGCAAGAAATATATGATTTGTTAAGGCAAGAACTGAAATAATCTACGTCAAACCATCTCATTCATTGCCGCCACCAACCGCATCATCTCGTCATCCGATACGTAAGTTGTTTCGTCGATTATGCTCAAGTCTATGAACAGGCGGCGGACGTCTTCAACCGGCTGGCGCGTTTTATCCGCTACCCGTTTATAAAATTCGTAACCATGCTGTTCGTTGAGGATGTCGATTCCGTATTTTCGTTTCAATTCTTCTCCCCAATATGTTTGTTTTTTCAAAAGCAAATCGGCATTGTTGTTTTTTAATAAATACAAACCGGCAATCGAACGGACAAAAGCCAGCATTTTATTCGCCGGCGGTTTGATGACCGGAATAATCTTCTGTTTCCGTTTAGCCGTAAAAATCATAAAAAGCAGTATGCCGGCTAAAATAGTGTAATATGCCCATTTGAATGCTCGTTCCCGGAGGATTACCCGAAATTCCGATTGACCTTTTCCGCCTTGTGAACCGACTTGATAATATTCGGTTCGTATCAGCGGCTTTCCTCGCAAGTATGCCAAATGTTTCCAAATATACGGATTAATCGAATCGTTCAATATTCCGTAGTTTGTGAAAATCAGCGGATTGGCAACCAAAATCAGATTTCCTTGACCGATTGCATAGCGAAGGCTGATGGTTTTGTTGTCGGAAGTTGTTGAGATTCGGTACAACGAATTAAAATAGGAATAATGAACCGTATCGCGAATTTCAAAATGATTTTTAACTAAAGGTTGGGGTAGGGTAAGAGCAAGTTGAGCGGAATCCGGAGTATAAAAGCTGACTTTTTCTTCCGTTTGTTTCTTACTCATATCAAACACGTATTGATAGACGGAAGGATTGGAAATATCAATATTCAAACTGTCGTTTAGCGGACCAAAAATAACGTTTGTCGCGAGAATAACAGAGCCGCCGTTTCGTACATATTTCAAAAGGAGTTTTGTTTCCGTACTGTCTAAATCCAAGGAAAAGGCAACAATCAAAACATTGTATTCGGGGCGAAATTCGGTCGAATCCGAAAATAAACCAATATCCTCACTCCTCCCTTCCGGATATTCTGCAGTTTGGGCGACGATGTCATAGAGACTGTTATAGTTATGGATGTATTTGTTTGTCCATGAATCTTTTAATATTTCATCAAAAACATACGCTCCGAAAGGCTCTTTATCGCTGGTTTTATAGGTAGGTTGCCATTGATATTGGATGGGAGCGTCTTTATTCAGCCAATACATCAGCAAGAATAGGAGAAGAATGAATGTACTATAGATTATTTTTTCCCTCATTCGTTCCGTATTTTTTGAACGATTTCGGCAGCCGTTCGAAATTCGTAAAACCGTTTGGCGTCGGCTTCTCCCTTTCCGTAGCGGTAATAAACAAAATCTCCGGAAAGATTCCGGAATAATTTCCGGAGATTTGTATCTTTTATTTCGTATGCATATTCATTCACTGTTTTGTTTGCATCATACGAAATATAGTCTTCCTCATGGAGGATTTTCAAAGTTTTCAAGTATTGCCAACGGATGGCGTCGGAAAATCGTTTTTCTTTCGCTGAACTTTCCGTCAAGTAGTCCAAATCTTGAATCGCTATATTTTCATCTTCAATGGAATAAGTCAGCGGACTTTTTTTGTTAAAATAAAAAATACCCGGTTTGCGGATGTACAGGATAATTCCAATGACGACCACGAAAACTATGCCGATTATCCATATTAGCTTGTTAAACTCATTCCGGTCGATTGTTTTCTTAAAGAGTTGTGCCATCCATTGATTGAATTTCTCATACAAAAGGTCATCAATGGATTTATTCTTAACGTTTGTTTGATAATAATCATAATATTTCTGCTTCTTGAATTTAGTATAAGTTTGACTATTATACGATAGAGGCTCAACGGAAAGAACTTCTTTTTTCGCATAAGTGAGCGTTTCTTCTCCTTTTATCGAAGGGATATATCCGAATAAGGGGAAAAACAAGCAGAATATGAGAATTGCTTTCTTCATCTCACAGATTTTCAAATTCATCCACTCGGGATTGCAATGAAACTCCTTCGTCTTTTTCAACAATTGAAAAATATTGGAATGCAAAAATAACGGTAACAATCGGGTACAATAATAATGTACCTATTGCCGACAAAATGGCAAAAATATAGAAAAGAATAGATACTTGTCCTTGTGAGATTATCATCACTATTTCGAAAGGCAAGGAAAAGAAGATGGAAATAATAATTAATAGGATAACAGATAAAATGATGGCGACAAATAGACTTCCCCAATTTTTAAATCCCAATTTGAAAGCGCTGCTGATTGATTCTGCGCTTGTTTTTCCGGAAAAATAAGCCGGAAAATAAACGATTGATAAAAATGGAGCAAAGACTAATATTAATCCAAAGAGTAAAAAGATAAATAATAGGATAGATATAAAAGCGCCGCCTTGCAAGCCGCTTAATGAAAAAGACGCTGAAACACCTATTAAAGCGGCAAAAATTACTACAACTATTAGGATAGGTATTGATACAAGTATAGTAATTAGCGCAGTTTTTCCCGCAAATCTGAAAAAAGCGCCTTTCAATTGATTCCACCCCGTTGTTTCAGTCAATAGCTTCCTATCGTAATGAAATAGAACAGCTCCCGTCATGGAATACAAGTAAATACTATTTATAAAAGAAACAAGAAGTAATAAGAAGTAAAATAAAAGGAAATGCGAAATATCAAAAGCAATCACGGCTCGAGCATAGGTCACTTGCGCTATCAAATAGCCCATAATTATCGCGATGGGAAGACCGCCCATTAAAATGTTTTTGTACAACACTTTCCAATTTTGTCTCAGGAAATCAAACGCAACAGATAACCGTTCGCCGATGCTGCGATTTTTGTAAAATTCAATTCGTTCTGACATGATTGTATTGTTTAAAAAGTTTATTAGGATAAATAATAAAATAAAAAATCACAAAACTCAAGGATAATAAAATGATTGCTGCTCGAACAGCGTCGGGTAATTCCGTATGCCGCGTAACAAATGATTCGAGGAATCCGGCGATAATAAAGATAGGAATTGTTCCGACCACAATTTTCATTCCTCGTTGAGCGCTTTTTCGAAAAGAAACGAGACGGGAATACGTTCCGGGGAAAAGCCAGCCGTTGCCCATCGTGATTCCTGCCGCTCCTGCTATGATAATGGCTGATATTTCCAAAGTTCCGTGTATCCAAACGGTTAGAAGCGACTCTTTGAGCAGTCCGTAGTCGTAGAAAAAATATTGAAAACAACCCAATGAAATTCCGTTTGACATTAATATATAAGCAGAAGCGATAGACGTAAATATACCGAAAATAAAGACATTAAAAGAAACCCAAATATTGTTTACCGTTATTCCAAAAAACATAGCTCCGCTGTGGTTGTCTTTATAAATCGCCATGGGGTCGCCGTTCTCGATGTTTTGCTTGGTTCTATTGACATATTCGTCGCCCAGAACCAGACGGGGAAAATCTTCATCGTGTGCAGTGGAAAAGATGCCTATCAAAACGCTGACGGCAAAAATCAGAAACGAGTAAAGCAATTCTTTCCGCGCCTGATACATGACAAGAGGAACTTCCTGCTTCCAATAGACGACGATTCGGGAAAGTTTTTCCTTTTTCTTCCGGTTGATGAATTGATGCAATCGAATCGACAAACTGTTCAGGTAAAGATAGATGTGTGAGTTGGGATATTGCGATTGCGCAAAAGACAAGTCATTGGTGATATCGATAAAGATATCCGCCAAAGCATCGGGAGATTGTTGTTCTATATTTTTCAAACAATCTTCATATTGCTTCCACTTTCCTCTGTTTTGTCGTACAAAGACGGCTTCTTTCATTCAATTCACCCTTTTGCTGCAATTTCGTAAATAGCTCTTGCGTCAGTCATATCCAATGGACGAAAAGCGCCGAGTTGCCCGCCGGAATTGATTTTCAAAGTATCGATTAGGTGGTCGATATCTCCGGCTTTAGCGCCTAATTGGTTGAAATTCACCGGAAGTCCGAGCGATGAAAAAAATTCTTTTAACGCATTGATTCCTTTCAAAGCAGTTTCCTTTTTGTCGCCGGTAAATTCAATGTTCCATACGCGAGCGGCAAACTGGACAAAACGGTCAATCCCCGAAGTATAAACGTATTGCATCCAAGCTGGAAACATAACGGCTAATCCGGCGCCATGCGCTACACCGTAAAAAGCGCTTAGCTCGTGTTCCAAACCGTGCGACGCCCAATCTTCTTCGCGTCCTACGCCGCAGATGCCATTATGCGCCATTGTTCCAGCCCACATGAGGTTAGCGCGAGTGTCATAATCGCGAGGATTTTGCATGACGACAGGAGCTTCTTCAATAATCGAGAGCAAGATGGCTTCGCATAAACGGTCGGTTAGATCGACGTTGCGTGTTGGCGTGAAATAGCGCTCCAAGACATGCGCTATCATATCGGCAACTCCACAAGCCGTTTGATAGGCAGGAAGTGAAAACGTTAAAGTCGGATCCATAATCGAGAATACCGGACGGATAAGCGTACTTCCTACGCCTCTTTTTAATCCTCCTTTTTCTTTCGTAATAACCATACTTTGAGAGCCTTCACTGCCTGACGCAGGAATCGTCAAAATCGTAGCTACCGGCAATGCTTTGTTGATTGTAACGGTTTTATCAAAGAAATTCCAAAAATCGCCGGCGTAAGGAACGCCTACCGCAATGGCTTTAGCCGAATCAATCACGCTGCCTCCTCCAATTGCTAAAATGAAATTGACCTGTTCTTTCCGGCATAAATCAATTCCTTGATAAACCATTGTATCGACCGGATTGGGCTGCACGCCGCCTAATGTGACATAATCGATAAATTCATTTTTCAGACTGTTTTCCACTTCTGCCAGCAGCCCGCTTTTAACTGCCGATTGTTGACCATAATGAACTAAAACCTTGGTCCCTCCGTGTTCTTTAATCCAGTAACCTACTTTATCTACTGTGTTTTTACCGAAAATAAATTCGGTCGGACTTACAAATCTAAAATTATCCATATATTGGTTTATATTTATTTTAAAAACTTTGCTGCGCTTTCTTGCCGACTTCATCCAACACTTCCATTAGCTGGATGGAAAAATCATGGGGCAAGCAGGGACTTTCAATCCATCCTTTGTCGAGGCAATCCATCACTTCGGCAGCTTCGTAATTATATCCGTTTCCGGTGAAGTTCAGTGGAATATCCGTTTCTTGCCCGTCGTTTGTGCGGAGAGTCAAGCGCGTAGGCATGTGGAACATGTTATGTAATTTCAGGTAACCGCCTTCGCCATATACCCGCGCTTCATTATCCAAAATCATTTCGAACGAAGACGTCAACATACTGATTTCTTTCTTCTTATGCTTAAACAAAATGGATGATGTCCAATCGGTGGCAGTCGGCGCCGGCACCGACATCACTTCAATACTTTCCGGTTTTCCGAATAAATACATCGCTGTGAAAATCGGGTAAATTCCGATATCGGGAATTGAACCGCCACCCAAACAGGGGTCATAAATCCGGTTGTAAGGGTCGAAAGGCGAGATAAAACCAAAATCGCATTGAAGCAACATGGGGCGACCAATCGCTCCGTTTTCGATTTGCGCTTTGAATTGAATCATGCTTGGAATGAAGCGGCTCCAGAGCGCTTCCATCAAAAAGACGTTTTTCTCGCGGGCTTTGTTCACCATTTGTTTCACTTGCGATACATCGGATGCCAGCGGTTTTTCACACAAGACGGCTTTTCCCGCTTCCATACACATTATCGTGTGTTCGAAATGCAGATTATTGGTAGTCGCAATATAGACGATATCCAATTCCGGGTCGGCAAGCATTTCTTCGTAAGAACCGAATGCTTTCGCAAAACCGTGCTTTTCTTTAAACACTTCTGCGCGCTCGTATGAACGAGCTGCAATTGCATACCTTTCTGCGTTAGGCAGTACTTTCAATCCTTCAGCGAACTTATTGGCAATTCGGGCTGCGCCCAAAATTCCCCATTTGTACGTTTTGTTCATAATAAATAATTTTCAAAATTCAGTGTACAAATGTAAGAATAAAATTTGGTAAAAAATAACACATTATTTTTTCTATTTGAGGAATCAAGGCTTGTCGGTCGTCATTATAAATTACATAATCGGAACGGCGGATTTTTTCTTCTTCCGGAAGTTGACTCCGGATGCGGGAAAGGATTGATTCATACGACCAACCGTCCCTGAGTTCCACCCTGCGAATACGCAACTTTTCCGGCGCTGTAACCGTAATCGTAACATCAAGCGAGTCGGCTAAATTCGTTTCAAAAATAATTGCGGCTTCAATGACTACAACAGGAAATTGGGTATGCTGCGCTTTCCAATGTTCAAAATCCATCCAGACTACCGGGTGGATGACCGAATTAACATAATTCCGGTTCGTTTCGTTTCCGAAAATTAAGGAGGCTAATCGTGCTTTATCCAATTTTCCTTCTGCATATAAATCCTTTCCGAATCGTTCGGTTAATTTTTCACGGATAACGGGAGACGATTCGGTTAATCGTTTCGATTCCGTGTCGGCAATATAAATGGGAATCCCCATTGTTTCAAGCAAACGGGAAACCGTCGATTTTCCGCTACCGATTCCTCCGGTAAGCCCGATTACTTTCATTATTCATTTTTTTGTTCAATTAAAAACTCAATTACATTCGGATTAATGCTATAACTCACTACTCCAACCGGCTTATGAATTAAAGTTAACGAACAGTTCGATGTGTTTTTTTCGGATAAATCGTTGTAGTTGAGTGAAATTTCAAAATTTGACTTCGTCAGTTGAGAGTATTTGCTTAAACCTACCCGAACCACTAATTCTACCATCGAAGGGAAAAAGCGAACGTTTCGATTGGGTGGTATATTATTGCAAATAACCGGAAGTTCAAATGTTTTTTCAGTATATTCTTCTACTAAAGCGCTTAGTTTTACATTTTCAACCGTCGAATGAATCCCTTCGGGCGCTTGTATTCCGGTTGTCGTTGTCCAGTTTTTATCAATATCTTTATAATTCAATGGTAATGTCCGGATTTCGTGAAGCGTATCCAATGCAGCCTTATTTCCGTAAATAACCACTTTAGCCGGCTCAATCCAAATAGAATCAAAAAGATAACCAAAAGCCGGAGCGATAGTTCCATTGATTGTCACCGGCACTTCTTTTTGTGCTAACGGCGAATAGTTGATTTCAATCACATCGGGCGAAAATAGTTGTAATTGCGTCGAAGCAAATAATTTTGCATCAATCAAATTACGCAGAGTTGTCTGGTCTATTACATACGAATTTTTATAAGGAGATATCAATCCTAAGTCAACCGCAATGGAAAGTGGATGCTTCTTCTGTTTAAACAGATAATTCAAGTAAACGATTCCTTTGTCCTGCACATGAAGCGATATAGTTTGCGGAGGATTATCCTGCAAAGCTAATCCGGCAGGAATATGCGTATAATGAACTTCAATGGGAACTTCAAAGTCGAATTTCTGACGAAAATACTGAAGCGCCCAAAAACAGGAAGCTAATCCGACAAAACTGAAAAAAACCAGGGTGTCTTTCCATCCTTTGCTGTTGAAAAATGCCCTGGCTTTTCTTTGAATTTCCTTTTTATTTAGTAGCTGAAGAATCATTAGCGGCGAAAATGGAAGCTTTATCCACCTTTACTCTCACACCTTCGGCTATTTCAATAATAAACGCCGCATCTTCCATTGTTTTAATTCTCCCGAAAATACCGCCCGATGTAACTACCGAATCGCCTACTTTCAAATTTTTACGCATTTCCTGAATTTCTTTCTGTTTCTTCTGTTGCGGACGAATCATGAAAAAGTACATGATAGCAAATAAAGCAACAATCAACACGATACTCATCATACTACTACCTCCTGCGCCGGGAGCTTGCAGTAAAATACTTAATAGTTCCATTTTTTTTCGTTTTATAAATTAAAGTACAAATATAAGGAAATAATCTTAATTTTTAAATAATAATTTCTCGTTTTTTAATTCTTTCACAATTGCATCGAGAATGCCGTTAATAAAAACAGGACTTTTGGGCGTGCTGTAATAACGGGCTAAATCAATGTATTCATTCAGTGAAACGTTGATAGGAATCGATGGAAAATTACGCAGTTCGGCTAAAGCAATTTGCAAGATGTATAAATCCATCTGCGCCAATCGTTCAATTTCCCAATTATTGGTTTGATTGGTTATCCTCGAACTATTTTCCCCTTCATCCACTATCGAATGATTCAGCAGTTGAATAGCAAAGTTTTTATCTTCCAAATCTTTGAACAAAGGATACAAAGCCGTTGTAGAAGACGTTTCAACCGGAAACCGCCGGATGGTCTTTAAAACAAAAGCTCCGATAATGTCTAAATCATCATTCCAATAAACGGATTGGTCTTCCAATAGTTCATTCAATTCATCTTCTTTCAAAATTATATGTTTGAATATTTTATACCAGAAATTCGTATCGGATTCATACGTATCGTCCGCTTCCAAATATTCCTTGTAAATATCGGATTGCAGAATTTTATTCAATAGCGAGCGAACAAAATGAGAATCCTCATTGTTCCAAAAAGTACCTCTTTCCCGGGCGAATTTTTGGAGTTGTTCATTCCGGTTCAAAAGTTCAGCTAAGCGATTATCGGCTAAACGCAGGTTCGGATTTCGCTCTGTTTCGGTAGCTAAAAACTTGTTTTTCAGTTTATCCAAACGTTTTTGTTCGGCATCTGTTAAAAGTGTAATCAGCAATAGAAGATAATGATACAAATCATACGATTTTTGTATGCTAAACATCAATTCATTTTCGGCTAACGCTAAATCATTATTATTTTTTTGATAGTAAGCATAGACTATCTGAAGTATCTTGATTCGAATTATAGTACGATTTATCATTATATAAAGAACATTTATTCCGACTGCAAAGGTAATCAATTAATTGAATAGTTATTTATATTAAACGAGATTTACATTATTTTTGAAATTCAATACAGCGAGTTTAGAATAATTTTCAATAAAATTGAGTAAAGAATGCAAAAATATCAGTAATTTTGCCTAAAGTAGATAATTGAAACGGGACTGAAATTAAAGTCCAGCATCTAAATCTAATTGAAGAGCTTTATGCTAAAGTATTATTTAATTTTCTTTTTTCTCCTTTTCACATCGCTTCAGACAGTTGCGCAAGGGTTGCTATTCCATGCCAATGATGATTTGATTTCAAATAGGACTTCCTACAATGTTTTTGAAAATAAATATCCGGTTTTTAAAAATCATCTGGCGATTCAATTTGATTTAGCTGTTCTTGATGCAGACGATTCTTTCGGTTATATTTGCTTAATAAGGGATAAAAATGAAGCTGCCGCCTATTCGGTAATTACTCATGAAAAAAATGATACCGTATATTTTCGCTTAAATGTTGATAGTCATAAAGATTTGTTTGATGTGCCAATAGGAAAAAAGAGCGTTGATTATTGGGAATGGCATACGATATCAATTGATTTGCAATCGGATAAAAACCGGATTGTCCTTCGCATTGACAATAAGGACTACACAGTTAACGTTTCCAATCTTCCTTCCGCATTTATTCCTAAAATTGTTTTCGGAAAGCAAGATAATGCAATTGATGTACCTAAAATGGCTTTGAGAAATCTTTCCGTTGAAGGGAAAAACAAAACGTATCTATTTCCATTTCACGAAAATGAAGGAATGATAGTCCATGATTCATCCGGGAAAGAATATGGTAAAGTCAGTAATCCGATCTGGTTGATTAATCGGGCTTACCATTGGACGTTACGCCATTCTTTTTTCTCCCATTCCGTGGCGGCGGTAAATTATGATAAAAAAAAGGGTCGTTTAATTATGACAAATAGAGACTCCATTATTTTTTATCAGCCAACAAGTAATCAATCAGAGGTTTATATAAGTAAAAACAAGCTCCCTGTTGCGTTGCATTTAGGGATGAGTTTCATAGATACTTTATACGACCGTTTTTACGTGTATGAAACCTATAATATCAAAAAAGAAAATCCATCGGTTGCTGCACTGAATTTATCTGATTTCACTTGGCATATAGTGAGTAATGATCAATTGGACGATTATCGTCATCATCATGCGGGCTTTTTCAATTCTCAAAAGCAACTCTATATGATTTTCGGAGGTTTTGGAAATCAGAAATACTCGTCTGATTTTTTGGAATATAACTTATCGACAGGCAAATGGGAGAAAGTTACCTATTCGGGCGATGAAATTTTTCCACGTTTTTTTTCCGGAGAAGCAGTTATTGATTCGGAAAATGCATTGATTTTTGGCGGAATCGGCAATGAAACAGGCGATCAGAACTTAGGAAAATCTTATTTTTATGATTGCTTCCACATTAATAATTCGAATCACAGCATCAAAAAACTATGGACTACACATTTGGATCACAAAGGATTAGTGTCGGTCAGAAACATGGTTATATCCGAAGATAATAAATCGTTCTATACTTTGTGTTATCCTGAATATAAACCGGATACATTTCTAAAGCTGTATTGTTTTTCCATTCAAAACGGATCATTTGAAATTTTGGGAGATTCCATTCCCATGAATTCGGAACGCATTGAAACCAACGCTAATTTGTATTATAATTCAGTAGCAAAAGAATTGTATTGTGTTACGCAAGAATTTATTCCCGAAGGTTCTTCGCGGATAAATGTTTATTCATTGTCTTATCCGCCCATATCAAAATCCTACCTATTAGGTGTTCATCTTATTGCTCATAAAACATTTATATTATTTCGACTTTATTTCATTATTCCGATTATCATTTTTCTAATCGCCTTATTCATTGGATATAGTTTCTTGCATAGGAAAAAAGAGGAAAGAATTGCCAAAATACTTAATACTAAATCGTTTACTATTGAAAAAGAGCCGAAAACAAATTCAATTACTCTTTGGGGAGACTTTACGGTAAAAGACAAATTCGGAAAAGATATTACGTATCTGTTTAGCCCAAAAGTTAAACAACTT
>Ga0123354_10016782_pt1 | contig 11473 bp, 5 predicted proteins | sample TergutLab28metaG_2_FD_97872 | JGI IMG/M metagenome (GOLD analysis project Ga0123354, IMG submission 97872) | Labiotermes labralis P4 segment gut microbial communities from Petit-Saut dam, French Guiana - Lab288 P4 | ecosystem: Host-associated > Arthropoda: Insects > Digestive system > Gut ... | reverse complement strand
CAACATGTTTCGGGCACTTATATGCCCATCATCAGGAGCTCGAGACTATACTTGTGTTATTACCGCATATGGTGTGTAATGCCTTGGTTGCTGGTGGTCGGCTGTTAGGAGCAGAGCAGCAGGCTATGCTTTTGGGATGAAGGAAGATGCTCGAGCAGTATAGCCTCGAGCTCCTGATGATGGGCATATAAGTGCCCGAAACATGTTGAGCAGATTATAAGTGCAATAAAGCACCCAGTAGCATCTAGTTGGTTTTCTTCTCTACGCTTACACAACGATGCACGGACAAACATACATCAAATTGCTTCATCTGTTTAATAGGTAGTGATGTGGGTGTATGTAGCTTAAGAACACGATATTTCACCAAGAGGTTTTTTCAATTGGTACCCAGAATAAACAGCTACAATTTTCCTAAAAGTCAAACCGTGGAATGAACTTAAGTTCTCTGCGATATACGAGTATAATTTTATGATATGCAGACCAGTTTCAACTTTTATGCCGTTAGGTGGACTGCTGTAGTTAATTGTGTTGGGGATTGTGTCTGTCCCGAAGCTTCTAGATGAAGTCTGCCGTATCGAATAAGAAATCTAAATATTGGGGTCTTGATGTTAGTTGACAGACAGACGGATGAGCAGAAAGAATGACGTACGACCTGCATAATAAGGTTTTTCTGTAACTTTGTAAAACTTGCGCAAAAAATGAGGATGTATAGCAAATTGCGAGAAATGATTTTGCTTGGACAAATTACACCCACTGTTTTTGTATGCTTTCTTATAGGTAATTCCCCGACGTCTGAATTTTATATTCCGACGTTTCGGGACACTCTGTTCCATCTTCATAGGCAGGTAGGTATTTCTTCATACCTACCGGCCTATGAAGATGGAACAGAGTGTTCCGAAACGTCGGAATATAAAATTCAGACGCCGGGGAATTACCCAGAAGAAAGCACACAACATTCAGAACAAGGCGAATATTTGAAATCAAGAATAAACCCAATGCTTTTTGGTTTGAGCTAACACTAATCAGTCATATCATAGAGTGTCCCGCCACGTGCTATATGAAATCCACTCATCTTTAACGACAGGATGAACAGTTTACTTAAGATTTTGTCTTGCAGTTTTTGAAGAATATATATCGTCGGCTTGTAATTTCTAAAAAATATCTCGTTTCTGCAAACTGTAGTGGCTAATATCCCATCAACTTCAGGTGTGCTTCTGTCGTTTCTATTACGGTGTTTTCTGTGAGGTAGAAGAAGAATTAGTGGACGTGTAGACGAAATGAAAGCCTACAACATGCTTCTTCCTTACACAATTTTTTACCTTTTCTGACACAAGGTGTAGTGGGAAATACATATTTTCTATTGAGGACTTCAAAGTGAAATGTTATTCGGAAGATTGTATTTGGAAGAAAGGATAACATTAAAATGGATCTTAAATAAAATGTGGTGTAAAGAAGGTCCGAATTCGACTGGCTTTGTATCCAAAATACAATAACTAAAATAATGTTCATTACAGTCATACAGTTTCCTAATTGGCTTAACAAATATTACCCTTTTAAGAGGAATCTGATTTTAGAGTTATCTGAATTATTCCAGACTTGCACACGTTAACACACTTGTGTTCTCACATGTCACTCTTCTTGCATTGCGCAATTTGTTTATCACGTTTTGAATACCTGCTGAATGACGTCATCAGTGAGACCTTTATTTTCGGCAGTTTCACGTCTGGTCTGGTGACCAGACCCGTGACCTCTTCTGTATTTGGGATTTAATGGAGTCGAGAGAGCGAAGTTTATTAAAGTGGCGTCTTGCAAAATAAGACGAATAACTAACTGTAGCTCGGAATTAAAGAGAGGAATTCCTTAAGTAAAGGAACTCTTTGTGGGCGGACTCACACAGACGGTGGAAACATGTGGTCTGTGGGACTGTCAGGAAGGGGGTAAAGCTAAGCGGAAGACAGGTGAATAAAGGAGAAAAAATAACGGAAATGAAGTCGTCGAAAATATAGCAAGTAGAGGAGTGCATAAAGGAAGAAATATTTGTAAAAGAAAAAGAAAAAAAAAAAAAAAAGAGAAGAGAAAAAAAAAAAAAAAATATTTAAAAAAAAAAAAAAAAAAAAAAAAAAAGGAAATTGGGCTGAAGAAATGGAAAATGTTTAAGTAATGAAAAAGAGGAGAAACAAACTTAAGAATGGACAGGAAAGAAGAAAAGAACAGAACGGAAAGAACATAAAAATAGACTGAAGAACTGAAGGAACGGTGGAAGGAAATGATATGTGAAATGGCAGAAATAATGAAACAAATGTAGAATAAATGAGAAGGTTAAATTAATGGATGAAAGCGTAGAAATTAAGGAAAGGAGATAGCGGGAGATAAAAGGGGAGAAAGAGGTAGAGGTGAAAAAGGGAGGAAATGAAGGTGTAATGTAGAAATAGATAAGAAGGAAGGGAGAAAGAGATGAAAGGAAGAATAGAAAGAAATAAGAAGAAACTGAAACACAGCTGCGCAAATAGGAGACAGAGGAATGTCCTAACGACAAAATATCTGCTGCCTCCCACAAGTAACTGATGAAGGCTCACAGCTTCAAATAACTGGGCTAAGCTCTGAACTCCTGCAGTATAGCGCATGCGGGCTTGTTTGCACTGCTTTAACTTTAATTTGCTGCGTACGGGCGACCCAGCGTGACAGCTGACAACTCTAAACGACACCCGGTGGGACGAACCGAGGAATGGCATTCAGAGGCTAACGGGAGAGTGGGTGCCCTCCTGTGCCTAAACCAAGCATTTCAGTTATTAAAGGAAATACATACCAAGTTTAATTGGCACTTCTAATTCTGAAGTTCGTAAATGTTCTGAGGGTAGACCGTGGAATAATATTAAAAGCCGTCGTAAATGGGGCTTGAAAATGTGAACTGGTGTTATATACACACAGTGGAGTACACTGGGGTCTTATGTGAGCTTGGTGACCAAACGTTTCCTTCTGTGAAAGGGGAAAAGGGAGATTTTTGTAACCAGAACTTTTAAACATTTTGAAGGATTCTGTATTATTTAGTTTTTCTTCCATTTATGTATGTTGTTAAAAAATAATTTGTTTACTCCGAAATGTATAGAGCTATCTAGAGAATTATTGAGATTTTTGGCTCCCAAAGATTAGTGCGAATAATATTACGATATTTTCCTATTTATTTTCCAGTAAAACAAGAGAGGCAGTGTTTGTATAACGTAACATCAAGGCGCGTTCATGTAACCATTGTTGCAGAGTAAAAGCAATACATATTTCATGTTCTGAATGTGTGTTTGTAGCCATAGGTATTCAGCTTGCAAACCGCATGCGCCTTATCGCCATCTGTGGCCTGTCTGGATCCACCACATTTTCCCACATTATCTCATAAACGGAACGATTTTCGAAAAAAAAAAAACTTACTGAACATAAAATGCTTGTCTTGATTTTCTCCATAACTTTTATCTGAAACGTTTCTCATTCTAACAAGAACTTTAAGCAAAATAATTTCACAAATGTACGTAGGTCTTCTTGTAAAGTACTTATTCTTCTTGTCAGATTTTAGTAAAAACTGAATTTTCTGGACGGATTTTTAAAAAACATTCAAACACAAAACTCCATGAAAGTCACTTTAATTATACCAACTAATGCACTTATAAAAAAATTTCACACTAAAACACTTAAAATCGCTCCAACATGTTTCGATCCTAAAATCATCTTCAGGGAGCCATATTGTTCCTTGCTAAAGTCATATATTAAAAACACTCACTAATTAATTTCCTTACAATGACAGGGTGCTGTGGCAGCATGTCGTACTGTGTTGAGAATGTGCCTAAATATGGGTGTGCGTCGTGTGTGATAACACACGACCTACGCACCGGCTCTCAAGACCACCACCCATCCAAAATCTCGGTGCAGAAAACCATATGCTGCAACTCAACATCTAATGCTCCTGATGATGGGCGTATGTACCCGAAACATATCGAGCTAAGAATATATTAATAAAATTACCTAGTTGCATCAAGTTGGCGTTTCACTTTATTTCAAATGTAAATAAATTTACATGAAATTGTCACGCTAAATTTTAGGATACTTGCAGAATCTTCGTACAGTACTGCGCACAACGGCTGCTATTGCAATGGACTGTAGGTATAACAGGTTATATACAGAGGCATGAATGCTAAGCCATTAACAGGGAAGATGTTCTAAGCGGAGCATTGATCCTGCCATTGTGGAGGTTTCTTGTATACCAGCATAATAAACTAGTTTCGGTTATCTGGGATATTACGACATTTGGTGCATTACAGTTTGCTGACGTTTCAAAATAAGTCGAATTTCAACCGGACTTTGCTGTATCCCGTCCCAAACAGCTGTATTCATATTTAAGGGCCCCGTCAAGGCCTACAATTTTGAAGAAGCTTGTCATCAATACATTTCTTAGTTTGGTTACCAACAAATTATCTCCTAAATACAAATTTTCGTCATTATTTAACACACTTTCTCTGTGCCTTTTGGTTTGAGTATCTATTAGGAAATAACGCATTTATATGACTTTTGTGTTCTGGGTTATGACAACATGCAGTTTGTTGGATGACTAAAACTAAAACTAAACTCCGTGGCCTTAGTCCGCACGCGAACTATATCGACAGAGCGGCCGCCGCCGGTCGGCGAAGTTAGTGCCAACTTTTGCGGATAGAAGGGTGTCACGTGGTCAGCGCAACGGGTCCCCATAGCCGTTAATCTCTGTTTTCTAGACCTGGAGCCGCTACTTTTTTTTCATTCAAGTAGCTCCTCAATTGACCTCACGAGGCTGAGTGGACCCCGTTCCAGACCCATTACTACTCAGAAAATCTGGTAGCGCCGGGGATCGAACCCTGGACCTCTGTATCTGTAGTCAGAAACTGTGACCACTAGACCACAGAGGCGGTCGTTGGATGACTAAACACGGAAGAAAATCTTGCTTTCTTTTTCGTAGTAAAGGCCATGCCATACATCACCATAGTGGAAATTCTCAAACACTTAGGTTCCTTACCGTATAGATATATTAAAGAACGACTAGAATGTCAAACGCCTTAAAGGAAGGGTTATACTCGCCCGCTGTAAAGGAAAGTCGAAGAAGTTGCCGACAGAGCGCGGCGACGCGTTTGTTAGTCGATAAGTGTAAGTAGGAACCAAGATATCAAGTAAACACCGACACGTGTGCTCATATATTATTAAATCACCACTTTATTAACATTACAAGTAACTCCCTTGTAATATCGTCTCAGTATTATTACGAGCCAAGAAATATTTAATGATGTGCAAAGTCTCTTTAATGTCGACCACGTTGCACATGAATAAATATTTCTTGGTTGTCTATTATACTGAGACGACATTACAAGTGATTTAATAGTACATGAGTGCATCTGTCGGTGTTCGTTCGATACAGTGATACTGGTGCATGGATACGAATAAGATAATGTTTAAAAAACCAAGATTTCAGGGACTTTGTATCGTAGTTTTGACACTAGAAGCCTAAAACGTATTTAAATAACATTTAAAAATTATTTATCTCAGTATTTAACCAACTTTATGCACAAAATTTGTTTTAAATAATTTTTTATTTCATGCCTCTACATGTTTCGAGCACATGTGCTCATCATCAGGAGGTCAAAATTGTATTACGCAGCTTCTGGTATCATCACACCTATAGGTGTGGTTAAATACTGAGATAAATGTACTGAGATGCACGGTCAGCAAAACGTCAGAATTTAAAAATTAGTTCCAAATTTTACAGGTAACACCCTATAGCTCCTTTACAAAGATTAATTTCTTAATTTTGCCCAGGTAAGTAATCGCTGTATTTCGAAGAATCGTGCTCAACACACAGACATTCTCTGTGGTATAAACGAAAAGCTTTTAAAGTTAAGACCTGAAAAGCAATATGTTGCAATAATGTGATTAACCTCTTCCCCTATAGTGTATAAAAAGTCGTAAAATAAAAAAGAACCTGCACTATGAACTTACTTGATGAAGCCACTATTTCCCTCGCTTACAAATTTACCAACGTTGTAATTCACTGGAAAGTTTTACTTTCTTTCTACCAACTTCACACGTGTGAAAGCCTTTCCAGCTAAGTTCAGAATTGTGCTACTAAGATGCTTTCCAATGGGAACCAAGTTTCATTCTGCTGCTAGCCACCATTACCTGGTCATAAAATAAACATTACAACATTACAGGTTTTTGACCTGTATCCGAATCCAGTAATCAAGATAAAACACTATCGATTTTAAGAATCCTTTAGATAAGAGTGCTGCTGTGATGTCCAGTCACACGGGCATTTAGATTCCATTTAATTCCCTCTGACTTACAGTACAAGAAGCTAAGAGCCCTCAGACGAAGGCGGACGACCCCTGAGCATTTCCTCCGCTTTTTCTACTTTCTCTTTTGTTGCTGGACTATCGTTTTTGCTTTTCCTTTCCTCAGCTACTATCACGAATGTCCACAGTCCCTGTGACCTCCTTTGAGGACTGCATAGTGCAGCGAGGAAATATTTTTTGTTTATATCAGTGTAAATCTTAGACTGTGATAGATGGTCTGACGTTGGTTTTTTTCCGGCACGTACGTTTCTGTTTATAAAGCCCTTAGAAACTGTTAACCTTGAATGGATGTGACAACGAACGTGCAGTTTGTAAGTCGGTTTCTGGCTTAGACACTTTTGAGTCTTCCTCTTTTTGATTACATGAAACATTGTATACTATTGACGGCTCTGTGACGTCACATCACTAGGTAATTTGTCTCTGACATTTCGAAAGAACATAATGTTCTCTTCTTCACGGATCTAGATACTCGAGAAGAATAGCCCTTTGAAAGATAAGATATTTTGTTTCTTCGAAACGTCGGAAAATATTATCCAATGGAATGGCTTCGTGTAACACGTGGTGGTGGTGGTGGAAATTCAATTCAGTTCAATGAGTATTTATTAACGTGCAGCCTTAACCGCAAAACTGCAAATAATAATCAAAATAATGCAATATTAGTGCAGTTTATGTAGAACGTAGAACCAGAAGTGATACAGTAATAACAGGGACAACTGAAACCGTCTCAGAATTATTCAGAAAGTATCTGAGGAGTGTACGTAGGAAGCAGGACGTCAAGAAACTGCAGAAAACAACCACACTGGGCACTTTCACTGGCTATCGAAATCTCCGTAGCCTCTTCCAAAGCGTGTTCTCCAGATAGTGTGATCTAGTGCTTCGTCTTTCAATTCTCTGTATCCACTCGTTTCCTTAGGGTTATACAGCAGCTGTTTTGTCTTCTTCTTTTTCTTCCTATCTCTTCTACCCATCCCTCTATCTGTCCTTAAATAACGTAAGGCAGTTCGCGCGCAAGATGTGACCAATCCAGTTAGTTTTTCTTATTTTTTTTGCACGCAGTATATTCCTCTGATCCTTGGCCCTATTAATACTTCATTTCTCAGAAGGTTCGTCCAACTGATTTCCTCCAGCCTTCTCTAATACAATTAAATTTCTCGTACAGTAAGCAATCGGTTTATGTATGGGTAATTATTCATTGTTATTTAATACTTCGGCTTATTCGAATGAAGAGGGTTAAGATTATTGGTTTAATGTTCACGTTTGTTACACGCTTTGAAAGAAAATTAAGCACTGCTATTAGTTGTTTAGAAAAGATATGAAAGATTGAAGTTGAGAGCTAAATTACAAGACTTTAAGTAATTTGATTTCATCCCATTCTGCACACAGGCGACAGTTCTTTGTTTTTCATTGAAAAAGAAACCTGTATTTTTGGAAGACCGTTGTTGAATATTACATATATAATTTTAAAAATGTTACCTACACATAGCGTCCATTTTGTTTACGTCCCGCTAATACCTGCGACTTAAGGAAGAACAAATTACGTGGAAAGAACGACGTCAACACAGAAATAAATATACGAAACTTTCACCTGAGAATAGTCATTGATGGAAACTTAATAGTAAAATAACTTCATGCGAATGGTTTGTGAAGAAGTAGTGGTATGAGAAAAGGATTTAATTTGGAGCTTTTTTTAGCACTGTGATGAAGACTGGTTTTCCATAAAAGCAAGAAGTCCTTTGCTAATTTTCTACAGCTCGCGGAAAATGATCGTGGAATTTGTATTTATATTCTTGACGTAAATATAATATATATAATATAATATAATGTAATATGATATATATGATGTGATATGATATATGATACGATATGATGTTTGATATGTGATGTATGATATGATATGTTATAATATAATATATAAGGTGTTTTTATATGTTTAAATGTAGCCAAATGAAAGTTTACGATTCACAGATGATAGTAAATTTCCTAGCCACTTAATTTAATCAGAAATTTCCGTGTGCCGTGTTCTTGACCTCATTCTTTAAACTATCGGTTCCACCGCAGGTTACCACGCTCCCTGTATTGCTTCCTATTTATTTTCTATAAGCCATAAAGCAGCATGTTCCCAGTCGTTTGTTAATTCTTCTTCATCTCTTCTCAACTGTTTACTCTCTCTGTGTTTCCTCTCTTCGTGCTGCACACTGCTTCTGACACGGTCTGCTTCTTTGATCCTAGTAGGAAGAACTGACCTGAATGTTACTGTTTGCCGGCTGCTGTCAGAACCAGTAGATCACTGTCGCGTATTGCTAGATTATATTTGTTATTATTTTGGTTTCAAACATCCAGCGAATAACTCAGATGTGTGGAGAAATACGACGGTGAAAAGAGTGACTCAGTTTCTTTTGATTTAAATCCTTTAAAATCTGTTTTAAAGGGCAGATTGGGAACCAAAGCAAGTTCGGGAGATTTAGAGAAGGCAAACATCTGCTGCCTTTTCTGGAAATAGAAGGAATAGAAGGAAGATTTCACGGGTTTCCAGTCCGTAGCGTAGTCACTGTATTGACTGACATGTATGTATACTGGCTGCCGAGTGTGAAGTTATGGAAAGTCTGACATTCTCAAGGCTAATGATAGTCATTTTTTACCAACTTGGTACACAAATTCTTTATTTTAATACATTTATTACGTTCCTCTACATGTTTCTAGCACTATTGTGCTCATTTTCAGGAGGACAACTGTATTAACACAGTAACTGGTATTGTCACTGTCTTTGGGTGACTGTTCAGTACACAGGTTACGAGAGGAATGTTAAAGATGAGCACCATAGTGCTCGAAACATGTAGAGGAATGTAATAAATGTATTAAAATAAAGAATTTGTGCATCAAGTTGGTAAAAAAAGACTATCATTATATTAGGATGCAGGTCAACAAAACGTAAAAATTTGTGCTTCAAAACATGCAAAATAAGTATATCTTTACAAGGACTCCTCTCGTAACCTGTGTACTGAACAGTCACCCAAAGACAGTGAAGATACTAGATGCTGTGTTAATACAATTGTCCTGAAGATGAGCACAATAGTGCTCGAAACATGTAGAGAAATGTAATAAATGTATTATAATAAAGAATTTGTGCATCAAGTTGGTAAAAAAAGACTGTATGATATGATATATCTCTTATATGATCATTATAAATGATGCAGGTCAACAAAACGTAAAAATCCTCAAGGCTGTTGCCATGAGGATTACACGCTTTGTGTTGTGGCGCCGTGTATTCTGGTAGATGTTTACCGACGTTTCGGAGACAGTTTTTGTTTAACTCTTAGGGTGTGTACATTGCCCCAAATCTACTGCGGGCTTCTGACTGTCTGCAGCTCTTCACATCCCCAATGGCGGTAATGTCAACAGTTGACAAGTGTCATAATTCACGGTGATATTCAATCCTTAAGAACTGCTTCAGTCCCTAGAGGGAACAGATGCATGAAATTTTGCGTAACTACCAGAGGAGTTTATCTCTCGCTAGTTGTCACTAGTGCACGTTGCTGTCACGTGACAAAGTTAAATGGACTCTGACACTTGGAGTGTGAAGTTCCCCCAACGACTGTGTGGCAGTTTATTCTGTCACCTGGAATATGACGTCATGAATTACCATCAAAATTTATGAAATTTTTGGGGTAACATGCTGCTCGTGTATTGAAGGTAGAAGATCGGGGCAACAGTCTTTATCGAAACGCTGACAGCAGCTACATCAGAGTGCGTGACGTTACGAACACAAGTCAGTAACTTCAGTAACATCAAATTTCCGTACGGACGCCATGTTCCTAACTTTCAGCAGCCAGCAAACATTTCACAAACATACACCAGCCCCTGTTTGTGAATATTCTTAAATCAGATCTAAAAGTTTTCGCCCGATGCCATATTCCATTCATTGTTACGGGGCTTTTGTACTTTGTCATTCAGTATTGCGGACAGAACATAGACGTGGAAAACGTATCTATTCTCCCGTCTCACAATTATGAGGCACCTATTTAATGCGTCGGTCATTTTCCGATTTTCAGGAAACTTAACACCACCCTTTTGCCATTGAAGAACATTACAATGTCGTGCCTCCTAAATCAATAAAACCAACATGACGAATATGCAAATTTGTGAGGTGGGAGCGACACTAGCGTTGCTTTGTGATGCTGAAATTTGTATGTGCAACATGAGACCTTATAAACATTACACATGGTTTATGCTACCTAAAATTTAGGACAAGATGGTAGTCTCATAGATTTTGATAACCCCCCCAAAAAGTGAATTCATGTGAATTCTATCCAAATTTGTGAAAGAAGAAACTGACGTCTTGGTATAAAGTGAATTTGCTTCATAATTTTATGTTTCCAGTAGGTTAGTACGCAAATATTCGAGACGTTATCAACGACACAAGGATTATATAGTATCTTACAAAGATAATATTAAAGGTTATCCTAAGTGACACTAGCCTGCCTAGCTGTGTGATGATCCTACTGGCAAAAGGAGTTATATATTTCATAACATTTAATTCGACGCTTCAGTGCGTGGTATAGAATTTCCTTCCGCCAAATACTGTTCAGTCAGTCATTATAATTCTCGTTTCTTACAGAGTGATATAAATCTTCATCAGTTTGGTCAGCCGCAGTTCCTGGCACACAAAAATTACAATTTATATGTACACATAATTGAGTGACATATTGTAAGTTTAGTATCATTGTTTTGTTTTATGTTAAGCCAACTTCTGTATGCATGGCCACTAAAGCGTGATGCTTTCGGTCTTGCCTCATTGGTTCCGGGATCAAACTCCTCCTGGGGTATGCATGTGTATATACACTTGCATTAATGTTGAACAGCCTGGTCATGCTCATTTGTACCTCACTCCAGGGAATATTCTGGGAGAGAGAGAGAGAGAGATAGAGAAGTTGGGCTTGCGTGGCACTGATCTGCAATAGGATAATAAGCCCACTCCATTATTATTATTATTATTATTATTATCATAATAATAATCATCATCAACTTCTTCTCTTTTATGCTGGTTGTATATATTTATATTCCTGAGACAAACTATGTCCCTAGGGAATACAGTGTTGCAGCTGTTCTGTTGTTACTAT
>Ga0123354_10016781_pt1 | contig 11474 bp, 8 predicted proteins | sample TergutLab28metaG_2_FD_97872 | JGI IMG/M metagenome (GOLD analysis project Ga0123354, IMG submission 97872) | Labiotermes labralis P4 segment gut microbial communities from Petit-Saut dam, French Guiana - Lab288 P4 | ecosystem: Host-associated > Arthropoda: Insects > Digestive system > Gut ... | reverse complement strand
GAGGTCTCCCTGACCGAACTGGCGACGGGCATCGGCATGAGCCGGCAGGTAGTCGAGCGCTATCTTGACCTGTTGGAAAAGTCATTCGTCATCTTCCGCGTCGGCGGCTTTTCCCGCAACCTCAGCAACGAAATTACCAAGAACGTCCGCTACTATTTCACCGACAACGGCATTCTCAACGCGTTGCAAAACAACTTCGCGCCCATCGGAATGCGGGCCGACACTGGAGCCTTGTGGGAGAACTGGCTATTGGCTGAGCGGATCAAACGCAACACCTACTCGCAGCGCCCCGCCGATCTATATTTCTGGCGCACCTATGCCCAAAAAGAGATTGACCTGGTTGAAGAACTTGACGGCACCCTCGCCGCTTTTGAGTTCAAATGGGGTGGAAAAATACCGAAAGCGCCCAAAGCCTGGCGCGAAGCCTATCCTCAGGCAAGCTATTCAGTGATCGGGCGCGAAAACTACCTGGCCTTCGTCCTGCCGCCGGAAGCCGAAGGCAGCCTTGGGCCATTGGCCTAATAATTATTTAGAATTTGCCACAGGCGCGGATATTCGCATCAGCCCATTGATCCAGACCGTCGTAAGTTAAAACGGCCAACAAGGAACCGGGGGGCTTCACTTTTTGTGTTCACTCATTCAAGGTGCCTTCGTGCCTCTTAATTCTCTCTGCCCCTCATTATTTTCGTGCTTCTTCTTCCAGGGCATCAATCAATTCCCCAGGCCGGACTTCTAACGCCCTGGCAATCCTGAACAGCATGTCAAGGTTCGGCCAGCGTCTCCCTACCTCCATCATGCCGAAGAAGCCGACACTCACGTCCATCCGTTCGGCCATTTGTTCTTGGGTAAGCCCGGCCTTTTGCCGGAATCGCCTCAGCACAGGATGAAAATGGCGGCGCGTTATCTGCTGTTCCCTTTCCATTCACCATTAATACTACATGAGGCTTAAAACATTACAGTGCATACGTTCCAAAATTCTATTCTATGCGATAGAATCAGGATTGGTTACAGAAGAACAAACCAAACACACGTCAGGAGGTCGCAGCCTTTGCGACTCAAGGGATGTGCCTACCTCTGTAGAAATGTATGCGTAACTATGCTGCGGCTGTGTGTGATGCGTCGAGCATGGCGGCAAGTCAGATCGAGTTTGAACTGTGCAAAGATGCCAGCAAACCGGAATCGTAGGAGGTTTGATGACTCAGCGGACTGAAAACAATGAACAGCAGATAGAGCAGTTGCTAATTGATGTGGCTGTGGAAAGCTGGCGCTTCTCGCGCCTTTTTGCTCGCGTGGTTGGTAAACTTGATGCTGGTGAGTCGGGGCGTTATCTCAACCAGCTTCGGTATTTCCAGAAGAAGATCGAGGAAAATCTCGACACGAACGGATTCAGGCTGGTCAATGTCGAAGGACAAGAATATGATATTGGTATGGCAGTGTCCGCCCTCAATCTCGGCGACTTTGGCCCAGACGATGTGCTACTCGTAGATCAGATGATTGAGCCAATCATTATGGGGCCGAATGGCGGCCTTCGTAAACAAGGCACGGTAATGCTCAGGAAGGTGGAAATATGAAATATGTGGGAATCGACCTTGGCACGACCAATAGTGCCATTTGTTCGTTCGATGGAGAAAACATCCGCCTCTACAAGAGCCCTTTGCAGCACGACGTTACACCATCCGCCATTTTCATCGACCGGCGAGGCCACAAGCATATCGGCGCTCGCGCCTATGACCAAGCCGCACGTAATCCTGAAAGTGCCGCAACTCTATTCAAGCGGCTGATGGGTACGAGCACACCCGTCAAGTTGCCAGCGGTCAATATCACCATGACACCGGAGGAATGTTCCGCTGAGGTGTTGCGCGTCCTTTTCGGGTACTTGCCGGAAGAGATCAGAAAAGACGGTGACATCGGAACCGTCATCACCGTCCCGGCTGCCTTCAACCAGATGCAGAAAGACTCAACGATGGCTGCTGCCGATGCGGCGGGCATCGGGCGAGTCGCTCTGATGCAAGAACCGGTTGCCGCCGTGATGAGCGTGATGCGTCAGCGAAAGAACGACGGCACCTTCGTCGTCTATGATCTCGGCGGCGGCACACTCGACGTTGCTATTGCGGAAAGCATTGCCGGTCGCGTCAACCTCCTTGCCCATGGCGGCATCGCCATGTGCGGTGGGCGTGACTTTGACCGTATTCTGTTCGACAACATTGTCAAACCTTGGTTGATGGAGAATTTCAATCTCCCTGGAGATCTAACTACAAACGCGCAGTTCAAGTCTCTGTTACGAATGGCTACTTGGGCAACAGAGAAGGCTAAAGTCGAATTGTCACAGAAGGAAGAAGCAGTTGTCAGCCTTCCAGAAACTGAGTTGAACGTGCGCGACCAAGCGGGAGAGGAAATTTATATCGACATCGCCGTTAATCGTAAGCAGTATGACGACCTGATTTCCTCAAAGGTTAAGGAATCCATCCAAGCCGCCCGCGAAACGCTAGAAAAGGCTGGACTGAGTTCGCATGATGTCGAGTGCGTGGTGTTCGTAGGCGGCCCGACCCACTACAAACCGCTGCGTGACAAGGTTGCCTTCGAGCTTGGCATCGCGCCGTCCACTGACGTGAACCCGATGACCGCTGTTGCCGAAGGCGCTGCTGTTTTTGCTGAGTCGATCGACTGGGCTTCACAGAGTCGTGGTCGCAAGAATTCCAGAGGGACCATCAGCGCTGGTGGCACGCTCAGCCTCTCGTTCAACTACATCGCACGCACACCAGAGCCGAGAGCCAAGGTTGTCGCCAAGCTCGGCAGGCGTATTCCTTCAGGTATCGAATTTCAAATTGATAGTCTGGATACTGGGTGGTCTTCTGGTCGCATTACGCTAAAAGATGGTGTAAGTGTCGAACTCAGTTTGACCAAGCCTGGGGACAACATCTTTAAGGTGTTCGTGTTCGACTCGAATGGCGCGCCCGTTGATCTTCGTGAAGACAAGATCGTTATCGCCCGCACAGCAGCCAGTATCGACGCGATTCCGGCCTCACACTCTATCACTGTCGAAGTCCTCGACAAAGTGGGCGGTCGTCCAGTTCTGGATTACCTCGTCCGCGAAGGCGACCAATTGCCAAAGAAAGGGAAAAAGACCTTCAAGGCTAGCGAGTCCTTACGGGCCGGGAACGTTGGTTCTATCAAATTCAAGCTGTGGGAAGGCGACATCTCCGACCCTATCACTGACAACCGTTTCATTGGCATGTTTGAGATTAAGAGTTCCGACTTCGACGATGGCGTTATCGCCGCTGGCGCCGATCTCCTCTGTGAATATGAGATGCTTGACTCCGGAAACATCTACTTGGAAGTCACTGTTCCATCCATCAGTGGCTCGTTCAAAAGCCGCAACTTCTATTCCAGTCAGGCAGGCAAGGTCGATTATACCAATCAAGCGAAAAACATCCGGGAGCAGTCGGAGCACACATTGTCGCGCCTAGACGAGATAGCTTCCAAGGTTGACGATCCTCGCCTAGAACAGGCTCGCAACAAATTGGAGCAGGCGAACACAATCAAACCTGGTGAAACCGATCCCGAAACAGCCAAACAGGCGATGGATAACATCCAGGACGCCAAACGCTTACTGGCCGAGACTCGCAAAGGGCATCTGAAAGACATCCGCCAGCTTGAACTGGATAAGATAGTTGACTTTTTCAACAAAGCTGTGCGCCAGTACGCCCGGCCCACGGAAGCCACTTCGTTCGACAACCTAGTAAAGACGGTGCAGCGGGCAATCGACAACAATAGCAGTGATTTCGAGTCGTATCTGGATGATCTGCGTGGGCGCAATTTCATGATCTTGTGGCGTCAGGACTGGTTTGTCATCGAACGTTTCAAGTGGCTGGCCGAAGATACCCATCTATTCCCCGATGCCCGTGAACACGCCCAGTTGGTTGTCGCAGGCTCCGAGGCTTTGAAAGCTAACGACATAGACAAGTTGCGCGCCGTGGTTGCCCACCTGGATTCGATCCGCATCGGTTCCGCTGGTGACGACGACATGATGGCTGGCACCAACATCGTGCGGATATAATCCCATGGCACTTGATGCATGGCTGCCCATCGGATTCAAGCTGCCTGACGGAGCGCGGGTTCACTTGGCGCTGTTTGGGGGGACAGGCTGGCAGGTTTATGAGACTCAAGGCAGTGGCCGCGCCCTGGTTGTCGATGGGGTGCTGGCTAACCGCTGGCTGGCATCGGGCATGATCGACGAAGGGACAATGGATTCCTTCAAGTTCGGAGAGCGCCAACTTCGGGCGATTTCCAGCGCTCCAAGCCAAATGCTTTGCCCCGTTAGCGAAGCGAAGTCTCCTGACAATAAAGCTGAAGCGCTGGCGTTTGCCTTGGCTTTGAAGGTAACTCGCGATATTGATTCCGAGTCTGCCCTGCAAGACGCCATCTATATCGAGAAGATTACGCGCCTGTTGCCGACCTATAGTATTAGTGCTCGTACCGGCGACGATGTTGTCCTTGGCTGCTGGCTGACGGGTGGCGCCAGTATTCCGGCCACTTCATTTCGCCGTTTGCGCCAGATGAGTCGGATTGATGCTGATCACCTGAAAGATGTTGTGCAAGCGGCGGGATTCAATGTCGCAGAGATCATGCCGCTCGAACGCAAGCAAGCTTCAGTTGAGGAAAAGGCAACGGAAGTGGCACTTGCCGGGGAAAAGGCCGGTGAAGTTAAGCGCAACGCACCAGAACCAAGCCAAGTCTTTGAACTGGCGGGCCGCCCTGAATTGGCGGCGTTTTTCAACGAGCACATCGTTGACATCATTCTGCATCGTGAACGCTACAAGGCGCTGGGTATCGACTTCCCATCGGCGGTAATCCTGCACGGCCCGCCAGGTTGCGGCAAGACTTTTGCCGTCGAACGTTTGGTGGATTTTCTCGGCTGGCCGAGCTTCGAGATTGATGCATCCAGTGTGGCTAGCCCGTACATCCACGAGACCAGCAGGAAGGTGGCGCAGGTTTTTGAGAAGGCAATGGAAAACGCGCCGTCGGTGCTGATAATCGACGAGATGGAAGCGTTTCTTGCCGACCGTGGGATTGGAGCAGGTTCCTCACATCATCGCGTCGAAGAGGTGGCCGAGTTCTTGCGGCGCATTCCCGAGGCGGTGAAGAACGAAGTGCTGATTATTGCCATGACCAACCGGATCGACATGATTGACCCCGCCATCCAACGCCGGGGCCGCTTCGATCACGTCATCAAGGTGGACTTTGCCAGCGAAGTTGAAGTTCAGTCGCTGCTCGACAAGCTGCTGTCCTCGCTGCCCACAGAATCGGACGTCAATTCTAAACCGCTGGCGAAAGCACTGACGGGTAGGCCCTTGTCCGACGTTGCTTTCGTTGTCCGCGAAGGCGCGCGACTCGCCGCCCGTTCCGGCAAGGATCGGCTCGATCAGGCCAGCCTGCTGTCGGCGCTGCATACAACTCCGGCGCGGGGGCGTGAAGGTGGCGAAACCAAACCGTCAATCGGATTCATCTAAAAGAGACAGCCGTGGCAACAGGGGAAGACGATAACAAAAAGGAGGAAAGCAAAGGCTTCGCGGGCCTTTCTTCGTTCGTATCCAATGTGGACACGGTTCCACCAGCGGCTGCCAAGGAAACAACAGCAAGCACTGATAACATCTCGTCGAGTACAGAACGTCCCGTTTCGCAGAATGCTCAAGCAACACCTTCACCCAGTCAGCGACAACCTAATCAAGCACCCTCGCGACCGCCCTCCGGATCGTCCGCTGGCAAATGGATATTGGGCATTGTCGCCGTCATTATAGTGTTCTGGTTCATTAGCGAGGTGAACAAGAAGCCATCGTCTCCTCCTCCTGTATACACGCCCGCGAGGCAAACTCCTACGTACACACCGCCGACGACGCAATCCCCTGCATATACGCCACCAGTACAAGCTCCGGCGTATACATTTCCGTCGCCATCACCTCAGCCGCAGGCATCGTCACCCTCTGATGAGTCAAAGCCACCCGTTGGACAAGGTTTTGTGCTCTCAGCATCACAAATTAGGTACTGTTTGGCCGAAAAAATCCGCATGGATGGTGCCAAGTCCGCTGTCAACAACTACAGCGATTCGGATGTAAATCGATTCAATGCGATGGTAAACGACTACAATAGCCGTTGCGGGAATTTCCGCTATAGGAGTGGTGAATTGGAAAGGGCACGCTCGGATGTTGAGTCATACCGCAGTCAGTTTTGGGATGAGGGGCGCAATCGTTTCACGCCGACTAGCCAGCCTTCGTCCCCCACATATACACCACCAACGCAAGGAAATCTGTATCCGTCGGTGGTTACCAACCCGCTGACATATCAGGATAGCGTGGATAAACCACCCAATACCGATGCCATAAACCAAGCTATAGCTCTTGCCGAACTTGCCGAACAGCAAGAAAAAGCCCGCCATCGTCTTACCCGTTCACGGCCTCAAAGCGGTATTGCGACTCCTGCTCCGGCTGGCGGCGAAGGCTACACTCCAGCCAGGCAAGAAATAGAATCACTCTACAACCAAGGCAGGGTTTATTTCAAGCAGTTGCAGGAGAACGCTACTCTGGCGGCTAGCCGCGATAACTGGTTAAAATGCATCAATATATTTCAAAATATTTATTCCGAGAATCCCAGCCATCGCTTGGCTCCGGCTAACCTGTATATGATTTCCCGGGTGCGTTTGCAGATGTTCGATCGCTTCCAGGTAGCCTCTGACCTCGACGAGGCGATTGCTCAACTGCAAAACTTGGCCAAGCTATTTCCCAGCGACCGCCTAGCCGATGATGCCCTGTTCGCTCTGGGACAGTTGTACCTCGACAACAAAAAAGACCACTACCAGGCCGCCCAGTATTTCCGCCGGGTGATCAACGAATACCCTAACGGTGATATGCATACCAAGGCTACTCAGAGGCTACAGCAGCTTTCCCAAGAAAACTCAAATACAAATACGGATCCAAAGATACAGCAGGTTAGCACTTTTGTTCCCGCCAACGCCTTCGTCTCTGGAGCAAACTGGTATTGCAAAGAAGGCTTTCGACAGGTTGGCTACAAATGCCAGCCCGTTTTCAAATAATCTCGAGCCAGTTACCAATATGGACATGGCCATTTGTTTCAAATGATGCGTCGAATATGTTTTGAAAAATCTGCCGCGTTGATTGCCTACCAGCGGTGTGCTGTTGTCTCCTGGAACGAATAGCGAGTCCCTCCTGAATAACTACCGCTATGAATACTCAGAACGCGTCGGCCCCGTGCTTTGCCAAAACCGTCCTCCATCAGTCCCCATTTGCAGTTTTGGGAGCGACAGCCCACGATGACCGCAGACGTATCGTCGAGCTTGCCGAAGAAAAGTCTTTGGAACTGGACAGCGGCGTTTGCCAAAAGGCGCGGGCAGATCTGACTAATCCACGCACCCGTTTGGGTGCGGAAATAGCCTGGCTTCCGGGTGTCGCTCCGCTCAAGGCATGGCAACTGCTCGGCAGCCTGCTCCAGAATCCGCTGGGGATGCGGGCGGAATCTCAATTGCCAAAGCTTGCCCACTTGAACCTGCTGGCCGCCGCCTTTGAGTCGATAGATGGCCAGCAAAAGGCCGGTGATTTGTCCAAATTCATTCAGGAAGTTGCTTCCCTCGCGGAAAACTTGTCTTCCGAAGATGTGCTGCAAGACATCAACGCCGATCGTGCTGTTTCCGACTTCCAGACAGTGAAGGCCGTCGAACAAGTCGAAGAGGAACTGACTGAACGGAAACGCTACTACCGTAACGCCATTAAAGAGGCTCTCAACAAGCTTCCGACGGCGACACTCATCCAAGTGATGACCGACACGGTGGATGGTGTGACGGCTGGCGGCAAGAATTCCGCGCCTGGGCTGATTGATGACCTCGTTGACAGCTATGAAGTGGAAACCCAGGAGTTTCTTGAGAAGGAAGCGGAAAATATCGACAAGCTGATCAAATCCATAAGGGATGCCGCTGGTTCTGGTGAGACTGCTGTCAAACCCTATATAGACAAACTTGATGCCGTTGCCCGCAACTGGGACAAGGTCGCCCAACCCATCCAATTGAGCGCCAAAGCTCGTGGCATTGGTCACAAAGCAAGCCAGGATGTGGCCTACAAAATCCGTAACCTTGCTGTTGACCTTTTCAACAAGAACGGCATGTTGGCGCAATCGCAACGCTTGACCAATTTGATTCAAAACATCTTCTCGGAAGTGCCAGATGTCGTCGAACAGGTTGAGGAGGATGCGGTTGCTCTCGCGAATATCTTCAATCAACGAAAACAGGCGGAAACTCGTAAAAACGAATGGGAGCGTGAGATTACCTATCACGCGGAGATAGGCTTGGTATTCAAGGATTCTTTGGGCATTTCTCCGGATGGCGTCTCTTGGTTCCTGAATCACTGCCAAACGGCTATTACCGATTCTTTGGGCATTTCTCCGGATGGCGTCTCTTGGAAGGGCCAGCGTTTTCCCCTAAATTCAATTACCCGTGTACGCTGGGGAGCGGTTCGGCACTTCACCAATGGCATTCTAATGAGAACCGATTACACGATTGCTTTCGGCGATAGCCGCTCCGAAGCTGTTGTCCAACTGCGCAAAGAAAGTATTTACGAGACCTTCCTTGACAAGCTTTGGAAAGCGGTTTGCGTTCGCTTGCTAATAGACATGCTACAAACGATGAAATCCGGGCGAGATATGCGCTTCAATGATGCAGTAGTGCATGACGACAGCGTAACATTGGTGAAACACAATTTTTTTGGATTTAACAAAGACGTCAGATGCTCTTGGGAGCAGGTGCTCATTTGGAGCGCAGATGGGTCGTTCTTCATCGGCTTACAAGGCGATGAAAAGATCTACTCAAGCATTTCATACATTAACGACGCAAACACCCACATCCTTGAGCAGGCCATACGCATGGCATTCAAGAAGCCGGGGATGCGGCGGCTGAGCGATTTACTTAACGATTTACCTCGCTGAAAAAGCCAGACAGCAGAGAAAAAAATGAGATTCTTTAGCGTATGTGTAGGATTATTGCTCTCCATGACCGTGACGGTGGCGCGAGCCGATATAATCACACCATCTCATGCTTGCTCTCAGCCATACAAACCATATGAGTTCTCTAGCCGGGACGAACTTGATAGATTTCTCGACGGAGTTGAGGAATATAAAAAATGTATCGTCGATTTTATTGACGAGCAGAATGAGGCTATACAAAAACATCAGGAAGCGAAGGCAAATGCCATTCAAGAGTGGAACGACTTCGCTGGCAGCCTCAAGTGAGTTTTCCTATTTATGTAATGGTGCATAATAAATATATAACATAGCAATATTACGGCATAAAAACACGATGAAATTGCCGCCAAATAATCCTGAAAGAAAGACGAAGATTGTCAGGTGACGCAACACGACACAAAGCGCAGGGAGGATAGAATGAGCACTCGTTCCATTTTTATTGTTGTGGCATCCCTGATTCTTGTTACCTGCGCCAATGCGCAAACGGACTGTGGCTATGTGCGGGATGCAACTGGTCAAAGCGAATACGTCTGTGGTGATGACTGGAAATATCCAAGGCATCACTCACCAAAGCCGAACATGTCATCACACGGCTATCCATGCACCGTGGATTGTTCAGGGCATGAAGCAGGATATAACTGGGCAAAAGGTAAAGGCATCGCTGACCCCGGGCAGTGTACCGGGAATTCCCTTTCATTCATTGAAGGGTGCAGGGCGGCTGCGTCTGAAGGCACTGTTACCAACGGCGTAAAAAGCAATAGCCGGACGCCATTACCCGCAGCTGGAATTTTATCTTGTATTATCATCGGCTTACTGGCGGGTATCGTCGCCCTGGCCATTATGCCTGGGGATGTCCTCGCTGCCTACCTCAATGCCCTCGGCACAGGCCAACGGTTCGATCATCGTATCGTTGCCCTGGTCATCATGCTGAGGTCTTTCCCCGGTCGTGCCATCATCATGACCATTCTAGGCATCGCCGGGGCCTTTGTCGGCCATTTTATTTCCAGACTCTTTGGTTTTGGCGGCTTCACCGGCTTCAACTTTAGCAGCTTCATCATTGCCGTCGCTGGCGCTATTGCCATTTTATTTGGCTACCATTGGCTGAAAAAGAAGATGCTGAAAAAGGAGTAAATGGCCTTATCGGACAAGCTGCCCTCTTCCCAGCAATGCAAACTTGAAAGGGCTCTCTCCTCTCATCCCATCAGGGAAAGCATTGGCGGCGTATTCACCTCTAAAAACCAGCCTTACAAAGCTTTCAAATCATGTTCAGTGGGGAACGCGCCAGATTTTCAATTTAAGCATTCATTACTTACACAGTTAACTTGACAGACTTGAGCAAAATTTCACAAAATGCACAGCGCCCGACCATAGCCAGACTGGCACCCGCATCAGAAGGGGCGGCAAACGACGCGGGATTTCTTATCACCAGCAATGCGGCGTCCCCGGTAATCGTTCATGTTCCACACGCCGGACTCTTGTGGCCAGACGACTCTACAGCTATCCCCGACTACCCTCGGCTTGCCAGCGAGATAACTCTGCTAGCGGACCTGGGCATTGACAAAATCGCCGACATCATCGATACGTTATTGGCCGAAACTGGGGACCCAATCCCGAACCGTTTCCAAAGTCGGTTGACACGAGTGGCGATGGACCCGGAGCGGCTCGACAACGACACCGAAGAGATGAATCAAGCCGGTATGGGCGTGGTGTATACCCATACGCACACTGGCAAGCCCCTCTACTCAACCGGTCTTCCAGTCACTGATGCGGCCCGGCGTAAAAGCCTATGGTACGAGCCTTACTCCCAGGCGTTAGCTACGCTGGTCGACAATGCCGTGGCCCGTCACGGACAATGCTTGATCCTGGACCTACACTCATACTCGCTTAAACCCCTCGCCCACGAGTTGCACAAGCGGAACGCCCGGCCCGAAATCTGCCTGGGGTACGAGCCTTACCAGGACCCCGGCATCGAGATGGTCGAGCAAGCATTTGCACACCATGGGTATATCACGGCCCGCAATCAGCCGTATCAAGGTTCCTATGTTCCATTGGCCCGATGGAGACATGACTCGAACGTGGCTTCGCTCATGGTGGAAATCCGCAAAGACCAATACTTGGATCAATCGAAGATTCATCATGGGAAAGTGATTCGTTTAGCAGCCGCAGTGGCTGATCTCATCAGACCCTGGCGAGGTATAACGACACAGTAAGGGGTGAGAATATCTACTATGAGATTCTGAAGGATTCTTCCTATATTGAGCATCCCAAATTCCCATTTTCAGATACCCAATTCTCCTGAGAAAATCCACAGAAGTAACTCGCCCCTTACTTCCCTGCCCGTCTCGTGATTTTCGGCGCCAGCGACAATTCCAGCCTTTTCGGCAGGGCATGGACATCGGCGACCGTGGTGGCAATGGCGATGGTCTTGCCACCAACCTCAGCGATAAAAGGTT
>Ga0123354_10016779_pt1 | contig 11476 bp, 7 predicted proteins | sample TergutLab28metaG_2_FD_97872 | JGI IMG/M metagenome (GOLD analysis project Ga0123354, IMG submission 97872) | Labiotermes labralis P4 segment gut microbial communities from Petit-Saut dam, French Guiana - Lab288 P4 | ecosystem: Host-associated > Arthropoda: Insects > Digestive system > Gut ... | reverse complement strand
TTATTCAGTTGAACATTACAAAAAGTGATACAAAGTATAAAAATGGTTCCTAGTGGTATAAAGATTGGTAAAGAACAATTGAATGTATTAGCATATGCAGATGACATTGCATTAATTGGTAAAGATGAAATAGAAATAAGACAACTTTTTGTAGAAATAGAAAACATTGCAAGAAAGTTTTTGAATACAGATAAACCAAAGAAAAACAAAATATATGATAGTGGAATGGAAAAACAGTTCAAAACAAAATAAAGTAGGACAATTAACAATAAAAAATTATACATTTGAAAGAACTGAAAGTTTTAAATATCTAGGTGTTATACTCAGTGAAGATAAAAATCACCAAATAGATTTACAAGAAAGAACAAAAATGTTACCAAAACATACTTCATGCTACAAAAATTTTTTAGAAATAAAAATATATCTAAAAAACTAAAATTAAAATTGAAGAACACAACAATAGACAAAACTTTAACATATGCATCAGAAACCTGGATACTAACAAAGAAAGGTAGAAAGCAAATGAACATTTTTGAAAGGAAAGTGTATAGAAGAAGTTTAGGCCCAGTATATGACAATGAAAAAGAAACTTGGAGAATATTAACCAATAAAGAAATTTATGCACAGGTTAAATATCCCACTATAACATAGATAATAAGGTTAAATAGATTACATTGGTTTGTGGATGTACAGAGAATGGAAGAAAATAGAATTCCCAAAAGGGTATTATATATGAATTTGGGAACAACAAGATTTAGAGGTAGACCAAGAAATAGATGGCAATATGAAGTGAGGGAGGATGTTAGACTAGTTGGTGGAAAAGAGTGGAAGGAAGGAGTATATAAAAGAGAGGAATCAAAGTAGGTCTTGAGAACAGCAAGGAATTATTGCATTCTGCACATGCCAGTGGAATGAATGAATGAATGAATGAATGAATAAATGCACCTCAGTAAAACTCAGTACTAGTTCAATGTCACATTCATCGCCCTCTTTATCTCTCCCACTGTTTGCCCATCCACATGATCATCACACATTTGGTGGTGCTGGAGAAGTCAGATGTTTAAGGACATTGTACACATAAGAACAGAAATAACATTATTGCACAACCATTGGTTGCTGAAATTAATGAAACACAGACAAGATGATCCTATAAACAACTGTAGAACCCAGGTTTCAGGTTTGCCACCTTACAACTTATTCATTCCCGCTCACCCACTCCACTTCGCTAACATTCCACATTTATAGACATAATATTTAAAACCAACTTATTGCACAATGTTTTTATTTGCTTATATTGCTTTGACATGTTTCGCCTTTAGCTGTTGGCCATCTTCAGAGAGCTGACTGGTTCTTTGATGTGTGCGGTGTATGCATCTACGTGTGTGGCAGAAATACTACATATATAATTAAGATTGAATATTAGAATCATTAAAATCAGTTTATGGTTAAGTACAGTGTAAAATTATAAAGTTATTTTGATTAGGTATTGATGTAATTTTTCTGTGTCCAAACATCTGTGTTAGTCTTCAGGTGAAAGAAGTCGTGGAGTCTTGATTATGAATAATAAACTCTAATTAGGACTGTAAATATTAAATAGAAAGAGTTTTTGCCAGGTGTATTTTGTAGTATGTACCCAGTTTCAGGTACCTTGTGTTCAGGTATGAATGAATTTGCTGTACTGAGTAGATACATAAACAAGCAGTGTGGATCAGTACTTGGCTTGTAACTTATTTTGCTTGAAGACAGACTGACACACAAAAATCTAATTCAAGTAATTCTATAATTTTATATTGTATTTAACTATGAACTAATTTTATTATTTAATCTTAATTATATTCTTAATCATATATGTAGTATGCCTGCCACACATGTTGATGCTTAAGCTGCACATGTCAGAAAACTAGTGAGCCCCCTGAATATGGCCAAAATCTAAGTTCAAAACTTGTAAGAACAGTAATTAACAAATGAAAATATTGTTCAGCAAGTTGTTATTAAATATTGTGTATATAATACAGTTGCACAGAAAATGTACAATGTTAAATTCCACACTTATTGGACCTGTGGTGACATTTCACAAGGACAGTTACAACCATAATGGAAGTATCAATATAGGCAGGCTAGTTCTACTGTACATTCCAAAAACATCATGATCCTTTTATTCCACATTTGGTGCTTGGTGTAATGCATGTTGCAAAAAAAACCACTTAACTGTTATTCTCTCGAAAGCAAATATATTGGGAATATTGTGGGTTAGGACTGGGAACTCTGAACATTTGATGTGGGAAAACGACACTTTGGGGTGCAGTGCGTTGGATATGATGACACTTTGTTCATATGTGTGATTTCTGAGGACTGGAAGAAACAAACAATAATTGCAGGTAAACCACATACAGCAATGACAATTGGTGGTTTACTGTATTATTCCAGATGTGCCCAGATTCAGACATTATTTTTGTATTTATTCGTAGTCTTGCCCCCTCATTGCATATGACACGTCTAATACCTGTATTACCTGTCCACAGAATTGACTGTCATTACAGCCAAATTCTGGTTAGGCATTTACATTATTTTCTGTTCATGTAATCAAATATGGGTTGCATTTTTAAAAGGGCCCCCCCCCCCCGCCCCTCCACCTGTGGATGGAGGAAATTGTTACTTACCACAAAATGGCAGAAGTGCATTTCTGTCCATGGATGATTCTAGGGAAGCCAGGTACCTTAAGGGTTGATTTCTATGTGGAGTTAATTTCTGGTCTCCATATGACTTCTTGCAATAGAATGTTGTAGTCAAAATTATTGTTTTGGGTTGGGGGAGGGGGGGGGGAAGGAGCTGTCTTCTTCCACTTCCAGTGTCTTGAAAAGTTGAGCAAAACTGTGTAGGTTGTTCTATAGCACATTTGTTGGTGTTTTACAATGAGGTCAGTGAGGTCATCTGTAATAAGCAGTTCAAGTAAATTTAGGGTATCATGTACATCAGTTACAGTTGCATTGATATATCACTGCCCTGTAAATTTGCATTTTCCAGTAGGTTTGCATAATGCCTATTTCAGGTTTCTCAGATTTGGCCTGGCAATTTGTTGTGTAGCTTGAATAATATTTCCTTCATCATCATAATCACCACCACCACCACCATTACTACCATTTTCTTCTATACCACTTACAGTTTCATCACTACAGTCATCAGTCTCTGTTCCCCCCATAACAATACTGTCCTCATTTTCTTTTTCTAACAAAGGTAAAATCACGTCTGAGTTGATACCAGCTTTGCATAGTCTAGAGTTGTACGGGCTGGTGTCAGAGCAGAGCATTGTAGATACAAATTAAAATCTTCAAAGTACTGTATGCTCAAAGCAGGCAGAAACTCTCCAAATAGTTTTGTTTCTTCACCTAGAGTGCAGCATTTATCCAGTTTTTTCCTGCGAATGAAGTGCTGTTGCAAAATCAGTCTTTAAATTATTGTATCCTAAAGGAATGTTAACGTAAAGAACAATGTAGTGTCGTTTAGGTCTTATGTAATATTACATAAAACACAGTTACAGGGTAAATCATGCTACACTTGAACCAAAACGTCCAAGACATGGAAACACCCATTATCTCCCCTAGCAACAATTAAAATCAGTGTCATTGATAAAGAAGATCATGACAGCTCTTTTGGGGCTATAAAATTGTGTTGTATGTAGAGTTTCTTGACTGAGGTGGTGACACTGTAACTGTTGAGCATTATTGTGGTTCACTTACAAGGTCGTGGTTTGTCACAACAGGCCTGGTTTGCTGCACCAAGGAATTGTCATTTTGCATGGTAATGCATGGTGCCACAGTGCTAACCAGACTTGTGAGTGTTTATGGCACTGAAACAGATGTTTTTGATAACCCTCTCTTCAGTCCAGATCTTACACCTAGTGATTTCCATGTTACCACTTCAGAAGCACCTGGCTGTAAAGTGGTTTGCAAGAGACATTGACATGTAAGAAGCTCTCAATCCTGGCTACAGATGGTGATCTGATATGTACCATCTGCTTTCCATGTACCATGTGTGCCTCGTGGTCAGAATAAAGTCCTTGATATCGGAGTGTTTGTTACCTTTCAAAACTTCTTTGTAATGCCAGTGATCTGTTTTAGTTCATGTTTCCAGAAGTGATGATTGTGTATTGGCTGTGTGGACTAATTGGAATGGTTTACTTGTGCAGCACACTTTGCAGGTTTGAGTTCCATACCTTGCAATTGTTGATAGAAAATTTTTACTGTGGGAGGTTTTTCACTGTGCCATTCTTCATTCCACCGATACTTTGTTTCAATGGGACCACATATGCTGTAATTCAGCCTCAGAATTGCTATATTATGGTTTTCTGGGTTATGACCCTGTAAGGTGGTATGTGATTACCAGCTCTTTGGAGGACCATTTTGCCTCCATCTTAGGGTAGACTGCAATGGTTGTATGTTCTTGGAAGATGTTCATATCACCTGCCAGACTACACATTTCCTAACCAGGAGACTACAGCATGGCTCTTCGCTCTGTGAAAACCTAAAATCTTACACAGTTGAGATCTTTGCTGTTCTGGGATGTTGTTTAGCATAGATTGGTAGTTCATTACAAACATTTTGTGGCAACTTGTGGGTCACATATTCAAGGGTCTTTTTGGCTTGAGAAGGCCCTAGAAGAAAGGATGGATAGGTTGTCCCAAAACATCGGCGGCAGCTAACTACCAATGAGTGCTGCGTAACATCCCAGACGAGCAAATGTCTCATTTACACTAGCAGAAGTTTGAAATCACCATCTTACACAATTCATCATAGCTCTTTATTTCACTGTTTGTTATAAATTTATGAGACTTGATTAATACTATATTAATCTTTTTTACATTGCATATTGTGTTGTCTGTGGTTGGTGGTTGTATTTTATGTTGTATCATCACTTAAATTTTCTTTGCATGTCATATTTATTTTCACCCACAAAATAACAGTTGGTCTGTTTTACAGCTATGTGCACAAAACAGCTTTGTGAATTTTGGCTCATGCGTTTTGCTAAGGTTGTTGTCACTGCGAGTCTGGTACGGATTAGAACATTGTTCAGTATGTGAAAGCTTTTCTGGGTGCTTATGTTCATCCCTTTACAGGATTGCTGGAACATTTCTGTTTGTTGCTGCAGATAGCAAAGTGAAAAATCTCATCCTCACATCTACTAGATGTGCATTAATTTTTGCAAGAATTAAAAAAGAGAGGACTTAAAATATGTGAATTTTTAACAGTCATTTTTATGTGGTACAGAATTTTTATGTTACTATACCTGTTGAATTGCCATTTTGCATTTAACTTCTCAGTACGTTTAGATGTCATTTGCTTTGATTTACCATCTCAGTTGTGTCAGTGTAGAGGTCTTGTTTGGTACGCATTCTATGCACACATTCACAGGAGCTAGAACGAAGACTGCAAATAGCCTGGTTGTATGATAGGATTGACATAATATTTACATGCTAGTCCACCCAATACTCATCACGTGTTTCTGCGGTCATTATGATTGTTGAAGTCTACATTGCTGAGTATTATTATATTTTCAGTTTATTGTAAATGTAGCCGAATCCATTTTTCTCAACAAGAGGAAAGCGAAACCCATCTGGTGAAACTAAAGGCCATGCTTCACTTCGTTGTTGAATAACTCTTTTATTTTTTGGTACCATCCCATTGTATTTGTTAATTAATAGTAGTTCATTGATTTTCCGATTAATAAAACACTATAAATGCTTGTATATTGATGTGTTCATCACATTTACTATGACGTGTTTCAGCTGTTAATTGCAGCCATCAGTGTGTAGTGCTATAGTTACATAAAAGGGAAGAACTGAGGTAGAGACCTTTCCTTTACAATTGAAATACAAGTTTATAATTTTGTTGTTATTACCAAATAATGGGATAATAAAATGTATATCATTGATGATGTTAAAATTAACAAAATGAACACGTTGCAGTGTACTTGTAACATATAGCGTAGTGCGATTACTGTATGTAACCATGTATCAAGCGTAGTCATACATGTGTTGCATATTGTTTTATAAATCCTTGCTATTTGTCATGATCATACCCATTGAATATTCCTATCATCTGATACAACCTGTTTTATTATCTTGAACTCCCTGTATTTTCATCGGGAGGATAGTGACTTCCTGAATTTTTTCTGTATGTAGGAAACTAGCTCTTATCTCTGCATTTCTGTGTGGTGTTTCTTTTAAAATGGGTTAGTCATTCCTCTAGCTCAGTTCTTCCCTTTTATATAATTGTAGCACTACCTGGGTGATGGTTGCAATTAACAACTGAAACATTTCAAAGTGAATGTGATGAACAAATGAATGTACAATCATACATAGTGTTGTATGAATTGGAAAATCAATAAACTAACTATTTCTTGTTACATAAGGCAACCCCAGTAAAATGCACAACATTGTTACATATAATATACACCAAAAACATTACAAGTCCAACTTTTTTCGACCCTCTTCATACCATCCTCAGGGAGTTCACATCAGTTATGTGTATAAAAGAGATTTTTGAGCAAATAAATTAGGCTAAAATTAGTTTTTAATGTTGGTGGTGGTGGTGATGGCGGCGGTGGTGGTGGTGGCGGCGGTGGCGTTGTTGTGTGCTTCTGGCTTTAACTTGCCCTCTGCTTGTTTCAACATTTGTGTTGTTTTGGAGTTGATTGATAGGTTATTTAATGTGTGGTATGAATGTAAATCTTAATAATTTCGTGTTTCTTGTATTGTGTAAGTGCAGTATGCTGCTGACTTACAAAATTGTGTCAGAGAATTTAGAAACACTGGATTAAAATACATTTCTTATTGACGTTTGTGGAATAAATTGGTCAGTAACACTTTGTAAGAAACTCTGAGGTGGTTAGTATATGTTATTATTCATGGTTGGTGGTCACTGATAATGTCACATTAAAGAAAAAATAATATTTTACTTCATTTTTCAATAACACATTCATTGGATTGTTTTTATAAATGTTGATTCTTCTGACAGTCCAGACCATAACAATACTATAGTTAATTCCTACAGTGATAGCTGTCCTTGTAGATTGTTGGAGCTACTCTTCATCCAAGCTAAATAATGTGTTCACATTGCTGCTTTTTGCATTTTAACAATATTATGCACCTTCCATAAAGTGTCGGTCAAATTCTCATAAGAGTAGTGTTAAATGGTCATAAATTTTATGTTTCCATAACTATATTTTCCTAGAATGTACACTTCATTTTCCTAGATTGACTATGAAAATACCCATGCTTTTACATCTCATAGATAAGACTCAGAATTTTTGAGGTGATGGATACTTATATATAAATGTTAGGTTAATGTATCAAATGCTGTGTGTCTGAAGGGGGAACTTATTGTGGTCCACACTTAATAGGTGGCACTGTAAAGTTGACCTCTGTGTGCAAAGTAGCAGAGCATGAATTGAGTTTTGAGCAATGAAAATTGTTTAGAAGTGGTACTGGGAATTTGAGAAATATGCTTGAAGTGCAGAAATGGCGGAGATGTAACTTTAAAACTGTCTGTCCAACTCAGCTAACAATTGCAGGAATGTGACGTCAGTTATAAGTATGTGGTGGTGGACCATACACATCAGGCAGTAAGGACATTCTGCTGTTGTGTTAGCAGTTCATTTGACACTGCAGAAATCTTTAAGGCAATGTGCTAGTGACATTGGTATATCCAAGGGATGTGTAAACTGTATTATCAGAACAGCCAAGTGGAAATTCAGGTTATTGCATGCAGTGACTGGAGACAATCATGACTGCAGACTTAGAAGTTTAGTGAATGCATCCTAATGAAGCTGGGTGAGGATATGTAGTTCCTGCGTGTGATTGTTGGGACAGACATTTGAACTGACTGGTACAGTTCACCAGTGTAATTGTGTGGATTGGTCTTCTTTGAATTTGAATGTCCATGTCCATAACAAAGTGCATTTATCCAGCCTTGTTAGTCTCTAGTGCTGTGTCCCTTCACATGCTTCAAGAATCTGTTTTTCTTGCTGTTTGTCATCCACAAGGAGATGAACATTCCCAGCACCAGCTTGGGTGGCATCTTGTCAGTTTGTTGTTCACTCACTGTCATCTGTGTCGTGAAGCCAATGGTGGTTATTCTGAACACCTCTATTATATCTGCTAGTTTATTAAAATGTTGTCAATGTGTTCATTGAATATGTGCAATGTCTGTCTGGGACATCATATAAAAATGTACGTACATTACTTCACTGTGAAGGGCCTATGGTTTCCAGAAGTCTGAATATTGGCACTAAAGATGCATATTTGGTGGCACCTTACAATGTTGCCCCCAGATTAAACTTTGCAGTACTTAAGAGTGTTAAGTATCGCGCAGTACTTAAGAGTGTTAAGTATCGCAAAGTTTAAGTTAGGACATCATCTGTATAGCTGGCAGTAGGCCTGATAGGGTGGCTGCCTGATTTGAATTAATTGGCCATAATATTTGGCATTTGATTGTGTATTCTGGTGCTTTTCCTTATGTTGCTTGTTGATCTGTGGACTAGTCTTATGATTTTTATGGTGCATGTTAGTCACAGCCATTTGGAGACATGTTAAAACAGGAAGTTGGAATAACAAAGTGATAATGGTATACCAGGGATAAATTAAGAATTTGGAACTTGTGTCCTGGTGTCTGTACCAATCAGCAGGCAAGTACACAACAAACTTCACCCATACACTCTTGTCATTTTATTGGGAGTTACAGCGAAGTCTCAATTACCCATGCCTCCTTATTTTTCGAGGTTGCTTTGTTTGAGTTGTTCAGTAGTGAAGGTTTTATGTTGTGTACAGAATTCAGATAAAGTGTGTCTTTGTGCACATGTCTCTCAGGCATTACTGTGCTTCATTTGAGTTCTGTTGTGTATTCAAGTGTATAGTTATGTGATTTGACTGTGTATTTTAATATACCCTAGCAGTTAATGCTAAAAGTAATAGAAAATTGTCTTAATCCATGTAATCTGCGCTTTTCAGTAATTTGAGGCAACATTGGCAGTTCACCTTGAACTGAAATTACTTCAGCAGTCATGTTGAATTTTGTTACTTCACTCTTCATTAGTTGCTGAATGATGTTTCTTTCAAGAAGTTTTGTTTGCTTTTTCATGAGCCATGGGCAAGTCAGCAACAGTAACATGCGTTGCTGGTCTCTGTGGGAAGCTCTGTTGTCTTTGGCAGGTTGATCATCTTTGACAGTGTGTAGTGAGTTTATGATTCAGCATTATTGGCCATCACATTATTAGACAGTACATTGTTGAAGGATGTAGATACACAGCTTTTACTATCAAAGACTGCTGCAAACTCTTCTGTCATTGTGGTTTCGAACATGATGGCTGTCTTGCATATATGCCCACTACTGTAGTGGTTCAGCCTGCACTCAGATACCACATCACCAACAGCCAATCCCGCTACATAACACCAACACGCCTCAGGTCAGCACAATACAGTCTACACAATAACGCACCAAGTAGTCGCAAGATCCTGAAGATGGATGTATTAACATCCGAAACATGTTGAGCAGTAAATTGACATAATAAAGCAAGTGTCATCAAGTTGGTCTACCTTTATTCAAATAATTGAATTACCTCAGCAGCAATAGCATGCATCGGAATTGAAATTTTACCACACCCTGTGTACTGCCCGGATTTGGCACCGTCTGACTTTTTGGTTGTTTGCTGTTCTCAAGAAACACACATCAAAGGAATTAATCTAATTTGCGATGAAGTTCAAGCTGCTGCAAGGAAAATGTTTGACTAATAGTCTGATGAGTTCTACAGCAGCATGTTCAAAAAACTCGTTCAGTGCTGGCAGCATTATATCAAACAGGAGGGAGACTACATTGGTAAATGAGGTATTGAAACAAAATTTCACATTGAGCTATATTTTGTGTTCTGGTTCATTTTAATATTTTGTCTGGAAGTAAAGAGCAAACATGGTGGCAGTATTTCAGGGTATTCCATTCTGTGCATTCTTATATTATCAAACACGTCTTTAATTGCACCAACCAGTTGCAATAGTGGTTCACTACTTGACCAGCCACAACACAGGAAACTCTACCAAAACAGGATACGAGGTCTTCATATGGGTTTTATATCCAGTGGAACCAGTCATGATTTGAAGAAGAAGAAGTTGAACATATATTGTCACTATGTCGCATAATCCACAAAAGCAGCAGCCAATCACAGCAAACAGTATACATACATGTAATATATATATAAGATTTTATTCATAAATTTTTAAAGTTTTTAACATATAGCACAGTAGTGCAACACCTATGATCAACCATTGTATAAAATACTGTACTTCAGTAAATGCTACCTATACCATTTATATTTACAACGTAACTGTTGTAGTAACCGTAGAGAATAGCTGTGTAACAGTAAGTGGTATTCAGTAAAGGACACCAAATTCTCCCTGATGATAGTGTTAGTAACACTGAGACATGAAGGAGAAACACAATAAATATATGCAGTGTATAAATGTTGTGCATTTGGTTGGTGTAATTAAGGGGTGTTTGATGGTGGCATTACTCTCCAAACACCTTCATACAATGCCTTCTGCCCTGTAGATGGAGGCACATGTTCTCAAACATTGGTGCATCACTGGTAAAAAAACTACACAGTCACATTTCAGAAGGCTGTATGTGTAACATTTCCTTCCATGAGGATTTCATGTTTCATATAATAATCATAAATTTTAAATATGTGTTCATGTAAATTTTCCCCCATGTAATGAACTTCATTCTGCGTTTTCTCATAACAGTACATGTTCCATTGTAGCATAACCATTGGAAATGCAACAGTGTCTTTCCTTTGTATTGTTGATGGTCTACACATAGCTGTCAGTAATACAGCACTGTTGAATGTTACCATGGAAATACAGAAATGTATTTCCTTTTCACTGTTATCTTGCTGCAAAATATTTCAACCTAGTGTCAACATTAGAAATGTACTTTCATCTTCATGTAAAGTGCTTGATATTTTTTTCTGATTTTAACCAAATTGTGAGTTCCTTGAAAAATTTTCATAAAAGTCTCAATAGCAAATTTCATAATCCATCCACTTGGAGCCACACTGGTGCAGGTGGACAGATGTGATGAATGGAAATAGGTGCTTTTCACTGTGTGTGCTAACTCGCTGAATAAATTGAACAAGTGGGTAAGAGCTCCCCACAAGTCTGACTTTTTGTTATTTTTCTAGGTAGTGTTGTTGTTATATTTTCTCAAAATGTCATACAGTGCATATGAGACAGCGTAAAACATGCAACATGTCCCGGCTGATTAGGCCAAGCTTGGTTGGGGGGGGGGGGGGTTTGGAAAAATAAAAAAAAAAAAAAATGATGTTTTGGGGAGTAAAATAAGCAACCAGCTGGGTACCATTCCTTTCACAGAATTAGAAATATTTTAATGTTATCAAACCCCCCCCCCCCCCCCAAACAAGCTTGGCCTAA
>Ga0123354_10016774_pt1 | contig 11477 bp, 15 predicted proteins | sample TergutLab28metaG_2_FD_97872 | JGI IMG/M metagenome (GOLD analysis project Ga0123354, IMG submission 97872) | Labiotermes labralis P4 segment gut microbial communities from Petit-Saut dam, French Guiana - Lab288 P4 | ecosystem: Host-associated > Arthropoda: Insects > Digestive system > Gut ... | reverse complement strand
TTGTTCCCAAATATTTAAACTCTTCCACCCTCTCGAAGGTACTATTATCAATCCTCACACTGTGAATTCGTCCTGCATTCTGATCTCGAGACATGACCATGTACTTAGTTTTATCAGCACTTATGTCCAGTCCAATCTCCCTAGTAGCAGCTACTAAAGCTTCTGCATTTTCCTTTAGAGTGTGTATGCTTCCTCCCAGTATATTAACTAACATCATAGGCATAAGCCAGAAGGCTTTATTATATTAAGTTTATAAATTTGATGTGTATTGGGCCATGCATCGTTGTGATAACTGAAGAATAAGAACCAACTAGATGCTCCTTTTTGCTTTATTATACTTACGATAGGCTCAACATGTTTTGGGCACTGTTATGCCCATCATCAGAAGCTCACGACGATAGTGCTGATTACCACGGGACAGCCAATGTGGTAATCAGCACTATAGCCATGAGCTTCTGATGATGGGCATAACAGTGCCCGAAACATGTTGAGCCTATCATAAGTATAATAAAACAATAAGTAGCATCAAGCTCATAAATGTTAGTGTTTGTACCTAACCTTTAAAATTATAGAGGTTGAGTGGTTTTAATGATGTTCGGTTTAACCGTTTCTGATCGATATTTAGATGGGCTATATGTTAGTTTATTCTCATCTGTGAAATGCCATGATGCGGTATTGGGCAGTACTGAATTTAAATCTCAACATGTGCTCCACATGTAATGACTGAGGCCATTTTGTGATTTTCTTCAGTCTTGCCATTTAGTGGATTAATAACATGTCCTTCCATTTTTTTTTAAATTTAATTTTGGTCATCCAGCTTCTCTTCAACACAACAGTCAGATGTCATTAAGTGAAGACAAACTTACTTCTACCACTGCTTTTGACTCAGTTGTTTTTTTTTTTATTCACAGTTCTATATGCATTATTTTGCAGGGCATTAAACAGCTTTGTACAAATGCGTGTGTTGCTGTGGTGGTGGGCGAAACGTAACATGACAATCCCCAGAGTTTTCTCTCAACTTGTGCAGAAACATCCAGAAAAGGTTGCATTTTATTTCAACACAGAGCAGTGGACATTTGCTAAGGTATGATCTATGACAATACGTTTGCTGCAAATACCCATACAGTAAAAAGAGTTTGAAAATGGTGTGTGGGTTTTGTGCCCACAGAGATATAAACATTGATAAACTAATCTTTGAAGATGATTACATACATTACTTGTCATTAAGTGTGAACATTCTACATAATTGTTTACAAATCATTTAAAATTATCTATAAGGTGCACACAGTTGTACTGCATATTTCATTTACATAAGATTGGAGGAGACAAAACTTGCTCATATTTTATGTAAACTATAAATATTAATGGTGCTGAACTAAGACAGCAATCTTAATGGTGCGTTGACAGTTGGTGATAATGTTTGTGGTTTGCACAGTATGTTTAATTATCTGCTACTCCTCCCACATCTCACATCCCCGTGCCTTTTGTTGTAACAGATGTCAAGTACAAGGTTACATTCTAGTTGCTGGAATATTTGCTGGCTGTAAAGTAAAGGTAAAGGTGTCCCTGTGTGCATCATTAAGGCATGTGGCCTCAGTAGAAGTATAGCTCCACTCATTTTTCATCTTGGCATTAGGTGGAGGTGAGTGATCAGCTTCAAGCCCCAGCCATTTTACACCAGGGGTAAGAGCCCCAGGTACCCATTGAATAAGAGACTGTCAGGACATCAGAGCTGGTCTGGACATTTTGCACAAAAAAATCTGTTGTCCTGACAGGAATCAAATCCCATGTTATTCAGCCTCTAGCATAGTCACTACTTGCAATGTGTTGCATTATTTCAGCAATGTGTGTACTGGTGTGGCTGTGCAAACGTAGCATTGTGGCAATATTGATACAGCATATTAGCTTCTCAGAAAGGACTGCTACTTGAACTTAGCTCCATGCTATTGATTAGTGTTTAAAAGCAGTCACCAGTCCAAGGATGTGTGTTTTGTGTAAATTGCATTGGTAGTAGAATACTGTGAAGTGAATTTTTAGAGATGTGGAGTCAAGTGACTGGACACCACTGTCATGGGGTTTAGCTATGATATGGCTGTGTCGAAATATGAAAGACTAGCTGTGAATGCGTATGATCCTAATTTTATGAAGGAGATTTGTTTCTTATAAGTTGTTTGTTATGTGGAAACTAATTTAAAAAAAATTAATTTCATTTTGAACCCTCATTGTCAATCAAGAAAGATCTTAAAAATTACAAGTGAATGAAAAAAGGAGCATGGTAAGATGGCTGAAATGGAGGAAGGATTCTGTTCTCTGATCTCCCTAACAGGTCATCACAGGCTTAGAAGGTTGCTGGTGGCATTGATGTTCAGACAGTTTTAAATCCTTCAGGTAGTTGGATTTTAAGTTAGGGTTAACACTGTTGTTTTTAAAAAAGTGTGACCTAATGTATGGCCAATAATGTTAATTTAGAGACGGTGATATGGCTGTGTAATATGAAATGTGCAAATTTGAGGAACAGTACAGGAACATATTTTATATACATAGTGCACACACACGCGCAAACGACCACACACACACACACACACACGTGTGTGTGTGTGTGTGTGTGTGTGTATATATATATTTATTAATTTTTTTTCCTAATGAAAAGTTTGTGATTCCTATGCATTTTATATTATGTCTGTCTGTCTGTCTGTCTGTCTATTTGCTTGTGTTACCTCTGCTCACATTGTATTGATTTTCACTAAATTTGATTTTAGAGACTTATAGTACAATATGTTAGAAACTCCCAGTTTGGTTACAATTGGACAAAATTATCAGGCATTTTGTGTGAAGAACTAAGCACAGTTTGTTGTTGCCAGCGATATAAAATCACCATGAAAGTGCTGTCTTCAGGTGAAATGGTTTCAGGCTATTCGGATTGCCAAGGAGGCGTAAACGTAAGAGAACACAGCACAATGTTATGTTACACATGCATTGCCTGTCTTGTTTAATTGCAGGATTGCCTGCCATTAAGTGGACAACATCCTTGCTGCATAGTGACAAATAATTCCTCCAATTTTGCAGTACCTAGTCCTGCATTAAAAAATTGTCTGTGGATCTGAATGATGCAATGTGAATTTGCAGGACTCCTCACACAAGGAACAGTTCTGGATGTATGTTGTCTGTTGTCAGGGCACCACAACCAGACCTGTTCTGAGCCCTGTTAATTTCTCCTGTTTCGTGGTTACCAGAAGTTCTTTTTACAGGTACAAAATGACCACAGTGTGAGGCTGATCTTTTGCCTCCCATGTATGTGTGAAGTTTGGAATATGTGGATTTTTCCTTCCATGTCTCCTGTTCCCTTATACTGTATCCCTCTACTGAGGTTATGGAAAGAAGTTCCCTTTATCTGCCTTCAGCTGTTATGCTTCCCCTTTCAACATACTTCCCTGTGTTCCCTTCCAGTTGTGTAATCAGTCCATTCACATGAATGTTAGTAGTCACAGCCATTGTTTGTGACAAGTGTTGTGAGCTGGTTGGAAGTAAATATGACAGAATGCAGAGAGTGGGAAGCCTGAAGTTATGTCATCACTACCATCTATGGAACTTCTTTCCACGACCTCAATGTGAGGAATTAATGTAGAACGTAGACTGTATTGTAGTGTGGCCAGTTCTTAATGCTAACTTTGTAGGCTGCTTTAGAGGCAAGACATGCAGACTCAACAATAATGATAACTTTTCCAGGTTGAAGAGTTTAGTAACCGTGTAGCCCATTATTTTAAGTCCAAGGGTATAAAACATGGAGACACAGTAGCATTGTTTATGGAATCCAAACCGGAGTATGTGTGTATATGGCTTGGCTTGTCAAAGATTGGCGCAGTCACGGCACTGATCAACTCCAATCTGCGACAGAAACCACTCGTCCACAGCATCAGAGTTTCCAATGCTTGTGCCATTATTTTTGGGTGTGAACTAGCCAGCGGTAAGTTTCCTGCGTGTGTTGGCTTTCCATATTAGTATTGCTGGACAGTGGCACGTCTAGGTTTTGTGATGTCTAGGTCAAGCATTCACATTGGCTACCCCTGACAGAAATTATGAACTTTAAAATTGTCACAACTATTTATTAAATTCCCATTTATTTGTCTTAATAATTTAAATTTTGTTGAGCATAGAAAATCAAATTTTTTCATTGCAAATATTCATTTTGCTGCCCATTGTGTCTTGTCTTTGGACTCTGATGTTTAGTGCAGTCACACCACCTCCCACCTTAAGTACACCACTGGTGTTGAATCCTTGACTTTGAAAGATTGACAACAGGCATTTGTCAGATTAAGGAATATTGTAGTTCCTGTTATCCAGCATAATGACACCTCATTGTTTCACACATATTGTGAGGAACTCCTGCCAGTGCACCTTTGCTGTTTTTTGATGATCTCAAGCTTTTAGAAGGTGTATTCCAGATCACTGCAAATCTGTGTTGCTGTTCTGGAGAGCATTTACAAATAGGCCTAACTCTGTGTGGCACTGCATTTCACTACATATTGCAGTCTATCTCCTTTTCCTTCTCCCTCTCACTCTCTAGCACTACAGTCCATTGTGGGCCTTGACATCCAATACAGTCTTCCTCCATTCTCTACGGTCTCTGACCATTGCCTGCCTGCTTTTGTTCCCATTATGTTTAAATCCTCATTTCCCTCATCCTTCCTTCTGTTACATGGTCTTCTTTTCACTCTTCCTTCCATTGTAGCTCATGCAGTTTGTTTTGGCTTTTGTTGGTTTTGCATTCTTTCAGCATGTCTATACTATCTTAGTTGGAGGGATTTGGAAATTTTGCAATATCTTTCTCTTGTAACATGTCCTGTTATCTGCTGGGTTGTTCTAATTTTCCAGCATTCACCTCCATTTGCAGGTTCTTATATTTTCCTTACAATCTCTCATTCAAATATTCTGAGCACGTTTGTTATTTCAGTCTGTACACCCTTGTTTTTTTACCTTATTTGACTATGCATTTCAGTATGTTCATATCATCATTGGACATGGATGTCAAGTTCACTTATTGCATTGCTCATGCATACTATGTGAAATGCACTGATTTTAATTAAGTAGTGAAATAAGGTAATAAAGAAGTTTGTTTAGACTGAAATATGTAATGAAATATGGTGATCAGAAGCATCATAACTTATGAATATTTAGTTTTATATGGATCTCTGGTCTACTAGTGGATATGTAAACACTGCAGTGAAATTAGTGTTAAGTGAAATTATGTTTACATTATGAATGACAGGGTTAGGGGTGCGATTTCATATGCCACTACTTTCAACAATTTTGTACTGACTTCTTTGGGTGTGTAGAACTTCAGATGGTACAGGATGATCTGAGTGAGCTGCCTCTGTACCAGTATACATGTGATGGTCAGGAAAAGGTGCTACACCCCAGTGCCGTTGATCTGTTGCCTGCACTTACTTCTGTTCGATCAGATCTACCACATAATGACTTGTCTCAGGTTTCGTGCCATGACAAGGTGCTCTACATCTATACGTCAGGAACTACAGGATTGCCAAAGGCTGCTGTCATTACACATATGCGGTAGGTTCAGTGAAATGTCGTGTAAGACTGCAACGTTCTGGGGTTACTTGTTGTGTGTGTGTGTGTGTGTGTGTGTGTGTGTGTGGGGAGGGGGGGGAGTCACAGGCTTGTTAGCATCAGAGGCTATATGTATTAAATGTACTGTTCACTCTATAACAGACCTTGAAGGCCCAGAGGTGTAGCTCCACTTGTTCTTTAATCTTGGTGCTAGGTGGGTGTGGGTGGTTAATGCCATACCCTGCCCACTTTATCCCTGGGAAAGAGACCTGGTAACCATTGCACAGAGGCTGGATGGCTGCAGGGCCAGTCTGGTTGGGTGTGGGAAATCTCCCTCCAATGGGATTCATTCCGCAGACCATCCAGCCATTAGCAAGTTGCTATACCAACTCTGCTATCCCGGCATAATTGGGTGGATATGTGTCGGAGGACCATGCTGCGTCCATTCTCACTGCTGGAAAAATTTTTGGAAATGAAAGCTATAGATCTTAATGCAGTGTGCATTTTGTTTCATGTACCCATTGTTTTTGTTGGGGGGGTGGGGAAGGGGATGTTGCAAACACGAGGTTTTGCTGTGCAGTACATACAGTGTTGAGTAACCTTATTGACCGTTTAGCAACAGCATTGCCTGTACTACAGATTACAGTCTTCATGTTTCTCACACCATGTCGTCTTGTAGATAGATAGATACTGACACAATTGTATGAATGTGCAGTGTCTGTCTTCTGGCCTGAAGGGACTGGTACCAATTAGACGCTGATAACATTATGGGCGCTGCTGGGCTGCAGCCCCTACGCAATCCCCAAATCACAATTTAAAACAGATATTGTGCTCATGATGATAGACTTTTTTTTGTGATTAACCCTTCAGCTGATGTCATCCATTGACATTAGCCGATGATTAGGACAATAGAATTTTGAAATATAAAATAAAGAACTTAAATCTTCAACTATCTTAAAAAAAGGTTGAAACTTGTGATTGAAGTGTAGTGAGTGAGTAATTGAATGTGTAATTATATTTATATGTGTGTGTATATGAAGTTGCAAATAATGTTATGTTACAGGTGTGTTTATGACAATAATTTTATAACATTGTTTTTGAAATTGAACCATATAACCTCATGGTCATCCCTCTGCCCAGTGACATATCCTGGATTTGCACCTGTGTCATTAGGTTGCAGCAGATTGCAAGGAATGTGGCTGATCAGAACTGCAGAAATGGGAGAGGAGATTTCACAGTCTGGGCCAATACGAATCATGAAGCGGTTAGGTCAAACAGCCCTCCTCAGGTCCACAAGGAGTGCTGAAACCCTGAAGATGAAGGCAGCCTGTTCTTTGAAACAATGTTATCAACCTGCAACAACACAGTGTCAAAACTACAACAGCAAAACCTGAACATTCCCCACTGAAAACCTGAAAACTTATAATCTTTGTAGTGTATACAATTTAGTATTCTTGTCAGTAGTAAATATTAAATAATGTCTTCTAAAATATGTCGTATTGTTTGGTATATAGGAAGCAGTTTTGTAGAGGGACTTGTTGCCTTCATCCTCAGGTTCTTAACTTGCAGGCAGCAGGTTCCTTTTAAATGTCTGTACCTATCTACCACACTACACGGTGTCACCCCAGAAGGTCATGGATTTGTTGTCTGCAGGTACATGTTTATAGCTGTCGCGGTTCGTTGCATGCTGCGAATTAAGACTGACGACACATTTTACACACCATTGCCCCTGTACCACTCTGCTGGTGGTCTGACTGGAGTGGGACAGGTCCTTCTGCATGGAGTTTCACTTGCTATTCGATCCAAGTTCTCGGCTTCCAACTTCTGGGCAGATTGCATTACATATGGTTGTACAGTGAGTGCCTTCACATTGCAGTACCTGGATATGTAACTGACAGAAATAGGAAATGCATGTAGAATTTTGGTGAGAAAGGCTGTTGGAATATGGATATTGAGAAGACTGAATATAGTGGTCAGGTGGTGAATATTGCTGTATTGTATTTGGGAGAACCTGAAACTCGATTGTCAGCCTAGGGACTGGGTGTTCAAACTGAAGTTTTTGTGGGGCCAAGCCATGGTGAATGTTGTTAGTCACTGGTCTCTCATAGTGGAGGCTTGGCTTCAGGTCCCAACCAGTGTATATGGGATTTGTGGACAAAGTGGAACTGGGACAAGTTTTTCTCCAAGTACTTCATTTTTCTCCTGTCATTACACTAATGCCCTGTGCTCCTACATACGTCTGTCACCGATGCTATATAATGTCAGCAATTGTCGGCATAATTAAATAACATACCAAATAAATGTAGTTTGTCCTCAGTGTTTTCTGGCAAAACCTGAGAATGTACCATAAATTGTATCATGATGACATCCTTTCATATCATTTCTTAATTACCGTTTACATTCATCTGCCAAGAAATTTATTGTGCACTTAGAAAAAAGGATACTAAATTTTCCATTGCCTTGACACTTTCTTGGTCCCATTGAAATTACGTGTGCATTGACTTGGTATTCATTATGTTATTTTATGTGCATTGATTTAAAACTTTATTATCATTGTCTAGATGTTTAATTTAGGAGTGGTAAAGAGCTAAATTTAATGCCATCTTTTGATTACCTGACACAAATCTTGTGGTGAAGTACCACAGGATTCTTTCAGAAAATTTACCTTCATGTTTTTAACATCGTAAACATACTTGAATTCACACGGTGGCTGCCCCACATAAATACTTAACTGTGAAAGAGTTAGTATGAAAATCTGGTAATGGAGCATGCGTTTAAGTTCATGTCAGGAGCATAAGTAATGGCTTGTAAGTTGAGTGTTTTTACCAAGATTATGTTCTCTTACCAGGTGGCACAGTATATTGGAGAAATATGCCGTTACTTGCTGACGGTACCGGTGTGCCCTGAAGAGCAGCAACATAAAGTACGGCTCATGTATGGTAATGGCTTACGACCTCAGATTTGGGAGACATTTGTTAACAGGTTCGGAATACAGCAAATTGGAGAGTTCTATGGTGCAACAGAAGGGAACTCAAATATTGGTCAGTCTAATATTTTATTTTATTTTATTTATTTATTACCATGGCAGGCTCATTAAGAAGTGAAGTGAAGATAATCTTTTTCTTGGTTGTGGTGTTGTGTAGTGTGGTAGAAGTTTACTGACATTTCAGAGGGATATATGTTGTCTCCATCCACAGGGTCTTCTGTGCCACAGAAGATGATAATCTTCACACTCACCACAGTAAGAACCTCAGATCTCAAAATGAACTCCCCTGAACGTCATTTGTACAGTTTGGACAGTTCTAAGAAAAATAATTTCTGTAGTTTTATATGTGTTTGTCAAATAGAATAAAAGCAATGAAGAATGGGAAAGCTGCAGGAGCAGATAATATTCCAGCTGAAGTTTTAAAGGTGGACCCATATATATTGGCAGATATTCTACTCCCATTATTTCAAGATATTTGGCAGACCAAGACGTTCCCTAAGGAATGGAAGGAAGGAATTATAGTAAAAGTCCCAAAGAAAGGAGATCTTAGTCAATGTAGAAATTGGTGAGGTGTCACCCTACTTGCAGTGATTAGTAAAATTTTTAATAAAGTCATATTGGAAAGGATCAAGAACCCACTGGAGATGGGCCTTCGGAAGGAACAGGCTGGATTCCATCACAATAGGTCATGTATCGACCAGATTAACACCTTGAGGGTGATTATAGAACAATCAGTTGAATTTCAGGCACCCCTTTATATGCTGTTTGTGGATTATCAGAGAGCTTTTGACTCCTTAAACAGGGCATGGATTTGGGACGAGCTAAAGGTTAGAGGACTTCTCAGCAAATTTATAAATATAATTAAAGAAGGCTACGAGGACTTCATCTGTAGGGTACTGAATGAGAATCAGGAATCTGACTCAATTAAGATGTCATCAGGGGTTTGACAAGGCTGCCTTCTGTCACCATTATTGTTCCTGTTGGTTATGGATGGTGTATTGCGTAGAGCACTGGATGGGAAGAAAAGAGGATTAACATGGAGATTGCGGGAATCATTAGAAGATTTGGAATATGCAGATGATGTGTGTCTTGTGTCCCGTAATACGAGCATATGCACGGGAAATTGGATGACCTCTGGAAGGAATTAAAAAAGGCTGGCCTTGTAATTAATTCCTTAAAGACAGAAGAAATACGTGCTAATACAATAGTAAACCAAGGGCTCAGATTAAATGGAGAGGACATTAAAAGACCATCAGACTTTTGCTATTTGGGTAGTATTGTAGCTGAAAATGAAGGTACCAGTAAGGAAGTTAACTCGAGAATACAGAAGGCTAGGGGATCATTCTCCAAATTGAGAAGAGTGTGGCTAAATAAATCATTATGCAAAGATACCAAGATTAAGATATTTAATGCCTATGTGAAATCTGTACTTTTGTATGGATGTGAAACTTGGCTTGTTACAAACAAAATTCAGCATAAAATACAAACCTTTGTGAATAGATGTCTACGATATATATTAAGAATATGGTGGCCAAACATCGTTTCCAATTAGGACCTATGGAAATTAACAGGACAAGAAGATATAAATTTAGAAATAAGAAAAAGAAAATTTAGATGGATTGGTCACACATTAAGAAAAGAGGATGGAGAGATAACAAAGGCGGCCCTACTTTGGAACCCTCAGGGAAATAGGAAGAGAGGAAGACCGAAAAACAGCTGGAGAAGATCGATAATTAAGAAAGCAGGTAGAAGCTGGAATGAACTAAGGTTCTTAGCAGCTGATAAACAAAAGTGGAAAGGACTCATGACAACCTATGTTCCTAGAAGGAACGGTGGACTCATTATTATTATTATTATTATTATTATTATTGTTGTTGTTGTCAAATAGAGGAAGGACTATAGGAATTGAGGATAATTAAGTTTATGGTTTTCAGGATATGACACCGTGTAGTTTGGTAGATAGGTACCAACATGCTCCGTCTTCAGGGTGTCGAGTTCTATTACGTAGCAGATGGACTGATATATTCTTAACGTACCCACACCATTGTTAAATAATGCAACAGAAGGGGGAGGCAGTAGGTTCCTCTGAAATTTTGTTTTCTGTCCACCAGAGTACTTGGTGTCACATCCCAAGCCACAGCAGCCTTAATTATCCACGTTATGTGCTTATTTTAACCTTTGATTACTACATTTTAAAGAGTCCTGTGAGCCCTGTATTTCTGCTATTTGATGGGGCTGTTTTCAAACAGGATTTTCCTGAAGTGAGCAACTAAAATTTCTGCAACTTATGTTCAATGCTACATCAGGGTTCAGCAAATTCCTGGTACCAGATCACCATGGCACCTAAATAATATTTTATGGCATATACAAGGGTTGGATAAAAAGTAGTGGCAACTCCTCTGTAGTTTTGAAATGACTTTATTACCTGAGGTAAACACATTTACATTCCTTCATTATAATCTCCCCCCATGTGTACCACCTTCTGCCAAATTTGTGGAAGGCGTCGTACACCATCAGCGCGTCCACTTCTGTTGATGTCCAGCAGTGACCGCCCTACAGCACAAATAATCACCTCTCTTGTGTATCCCTCACAGTGGTTCTTTCATTTTGGCGAAAAGATCATAATCGCATGGACTCATATCGGGTGAATATGGCGGTTGTTCCAGTATCTCCCATCGCCAGCGGCGAAGGAGATCCGTGACAACTCTGGCAGTATGAGCCCTTGCATTGTCATGAAGGATGATGGGATTCGTTGCCAACAAGTGCTGTCACTTTCTCCTGAGTGCTGGATGAAGATGATTACGGAGGAAATTGCAGTAGTAGGCAGCGTTTACTGTCTGTCTTTGAGGGACAGTGTGGTGCAGTATCACTCCATCAATGTCATATGCCACAATGAACATCGCCTTCACATTACTCTGTGTAGGGC
>Ga0123354_10016773_pt1 | contig 11477 bp, 10 predicted proteins | sample TergutLab28metaG_2_FD_97872 | JGI IMG/M metagenome (GOLD analysis project Ga0123354, IMG submission 97872) | Labiotermes labralis P4 segment gut microbial communities from Petit-Saut dam, French Guiana - Lab288 P4 | ecosystem: Host-associated > Arthropoda: Insects > Digestive system > Gut ... | reverse complement strand
TGAGGCACAAGCCCTGTCAGCGGTTTTCGCTCAAGCGCCGCGATAAACCGATCTCTGCCTGTCATGCTGTAACCTCCGGTCTTAATCGTATACCGCGGCAACACCAAAAAAACGGTATACATATATGGATACAATACGGACAAGATACCATAAGCGGCGATAAAGCGTCAATATACAACCGAGTGCGCGCTATTCAAGAGCACTATACAAAAAGGTATTTTTATGGTATAAACGACTCTATGTGACATATAAGTAAAAACATGCATAGGAAGTGAAATAGTGGAACGCAGCAAGATGAACAGCGTGCTCATTGTAGACGATGAAGATCTCAATATCATGGTATTGACGCATATACTCAATCCGGAGTACACCATCTACGCGGCTAAGGGCGGAAAGAAAGCGCTTGAACTGGCGGAGAAGCATCGGCCGGACGTGATACTTTTAGATATTATGATGCCGGGTATGGACGGGTTCTCCGTGTTGGCCGCACTGAAGGATTCCATCAACACACACGAAATACCGGTCATCTTTATTACCGGTTTAAGCAACGCGGACGACGAGGAGAGGGGCTTGGCTTCAGGCGGCGCGGACTATATAACAAAGCCTTTCACCGCGGCAACCGTCAAACTGCGCGTGATGAACCAAATTAAAATTATAAACCAAATACGTACCATTGAAAGATTATCCATGAAGGATTCGCTGACCTCCATTCCCAATCGGCGCGGATTTGATATCCGTATGGAATTGGAATGGAACCGGGCCGTCCGCGACAAGACGCCCCTCGGCGTCATGTTGATGGATGTGGATAGGTTTAAGGCGTATAACGACACTTATGGCCACCAACAGGGAGACGAGGCGCTTAAGGCAGTCGCCGGGGCTATCACAAAAACCTTGAACCGGGCCAGTGACTTCGCGGCGCGTTGGGGAGGAGAAGAGTTTATCGTACTGCTTCCGAACACAGACTTGACGGGTTCCATTAACATTGCAAAGCGCATCCGCATGAATGTCAGTAACTTGGAAATTATAGCTTTAAACGGCACACGAACGGGTATTACCGTCAGCATTGGCGTCAACGCGCGTATCCCTTCACCGGCCGATACCGTAAACGGCGTTATTTCTTTGGCGGATAAGGCACTCTATATAGCCAAAGAATCCGGAAGGAACATGGTGTCGTCCATACCTTAATAATACTTATCTCGCAGCCTATCTGCCTGATCCGTGCGTTCCCAAGGGAAATCGGCGTCTAAACGCCCAAAGTGCCCGTAGGCTGCGGTTTGCCGATAGATAGGCCTTCGCAGGTCAAAGCGGTTGATAATGGCGCCGGGCTGTAAGGCAAACTCATGGCTCACTATTTCAGCCAGGCGGGTATCCGGCAGACGCCCCGTTCCCCTCGAGTTGACAAAAAGAGATACAGGTTTAGCCACACCGATGGCATAGGCGATTTGAATTTCACAAGCGCCGCAAAGCCCGGCCGCGACAAGATTTTTAGCGGCATGACGCGCGGCGTACGCAGCCGATCGATCCACCTTGGTGGGATCCTTTCCGGAGAAAGAGCCTCCGCCGTGAGGCGCGTAACCCCCGTAGGTATCCACAATGATTTTACGGCCGGTCAATCCCGTGTCACCTGCCGGGCCGCCCACCACAAACCGGCCGGTTGGGTTGATGTACAGACGGGTTCGGGTTGTCAGCAAGGTTGCGTCAATAACGCCGCGGATGACCAAATCCAAAAGAGCGCTTCGCAGTAAGTCCATGGAAACATCTTCCGCGTGCTGGGCGGAAAGGACTATCGCGTCCACTTCTACAGGCCGTCCGTTATCGTAAAGAACGGTCACCTGGCTTTTTCCGTCCGGACGCAGCCACGGCAGCTGCCCCGTTTGACGCAGTTCCGCGAGCCTTCTTGTAAGCTTATGCGCTAAGGATATGGGCAAAGGCATCAACTCCGGTGTTTCATCGCACGCGAACCCGAACATCATACCCTGATCACCCGCGCCGGTTTCCCGTACAGAGGTGCCTCTGGTTTCGTAGGCATCGTCCACACCCAGGGCAATATCGGGCGACTGCCCGCTAAAAGCGGTTTGAACGAAACAGGTGTTACCGTCAAAACCTGTCTGCGCTGAATGATAACCTACCTGTCGAATGACATCCCGTGCGATTTGTTCATACGGGACACGTGCCTTCGAGGTGATTTCGCCCATCAAAAGCATTCTGTCAGCCGCGACGCAAACCTCGCAGGCAACGCGAGCTAACGGGTCTAAAGCCAACAAAGCGTCCAAAACGGCGTCGGATACCTGGTCACACAGTTTATCCGGATGCCCCTGCGTGACGGACTCTGAAGTGAATAAATGCCGCATATAAAACCATCCTCTCTGAACGAAAAAACTGCCCCCGGAGGACAGATAGGAAGGCTGTATGCTGTTCATCCTCCTTATCTGCCAGCACCGCTAATAAAAGCGTTCCGCCGCAGGAATTAGCACCAAGCGCGCAATGCGCCGGTTGCCGGGCTTCATCGGGCCTGTCCCTCCGCCTCTCTGGATAAGGTATTCAATTAAAGATATTTTATATGGAACGGCGTCGCCTGTCAAGAAAAAGACAGACAGGTCCAGGGCAATCGCGGTCTTTCCTGTTGACTCTTGTTTCATTCGGTGGTATATTCCCGCTAAACCATGATATGGAGGTTGCTCTATGCGTTGTACCTGTATCTTTCAACTGATGCAACTGGTCATTAGAAGGCAGCGCCGGTAAGCTACAAGCTAAACCGGTGCGAGCGCGGACAAGCGCGGCATCGGTGGAGATAAAATCCTTGTACTCCGAAACGATGCGGCGTTTCGGAGTTTTTCTTATGTAAAGGAGGATGCTTCATGCCGGTTATACAAACGAGGAGCCTGACAAAAGTGTATCGGACACGCGTTAAAAAAGAGGGGCTCGGCGCCAGCTTCCGGGCATTGTTTCACGCGGAATGGAAGGCAATACAAGCCGTCACGGATATCAGCCTGCAAGTGGAGGCAGGTGAAATCGTGGCCTTTATCGGGCCTAACGGCGCGGGTAAATCCACGTTTATTAAGATGCTTTGCGGTATTTTACATCCGACCGGCGGTGAACTATCCGTCTTGGGCTTCTCCCCGGTCAAGGAACGGCGCAATTTGGCTTTACGGATAGGGACGGTGTTCGGGCAAAAGTCACAGCTATGGCTGCACCTTCCCGCCTTGGATAGTTTTACGCTGCTGGCAGCCATCTACGAAATAAGTGATTCGGAACGCCGACGCCGCGTCGCGGAGCTATCGGAGCTCTTTGAGCTGAAAGACTTTCTGCAAACGCCCGTGCGCAAGCTGTCACTGGGACAGCGCATTCGATGTGAAGTGGCGGCGTCACTGCTGCATAACCCGGAGCTGTTATTTTTAGATGAGCCGACAATCGGCTTGGACGTTGTGGTCAAGCAAGCCATTCGCGAGTTGATTCTAAGGCGCAACAAGGAATGGGGAACGACGGTTTTTCTAACCAGTCACGACCCCTCGGATATTGAACAGTTATGCCGCAGAGCGGTGGTGATTGACCGGGGCGTTATCGTATTGGATACGCAGGTAGATAAGCTAAAAAGCGACTATTTGGGTGAAAAGCGTGTGGAAGTACGTTTCACCTCGCCGCAGCCCTTCTTGCATATACCGGGCGCGGAGGTAACCGTTGAAGGGGGCGGCCTGAAAGCCGTATTAACGGTGAACACGTCTTCCTGCCCTATCGGAGATATCATGGGCCGCCTGTCGGCGATGGGAAACGTTTCGGATATCACCATTAATAACCCGCCGATGGAAGAAATTATCGCCGGTATATTTAAAAGGGAGGCCGCGTCATGAGAAAAACACGCAAATATGCCGTTATCGCGCGGGTCAGTTTTTCAAATGCCTTGGCTTACCGTGTATCGCTGCTGTCACGTTTTTGCTTTTATACGCTTTTTATCATGATTTTTATGAGCTTATGGCGCGCCATCTACCGGGAAGGAAGCGTTCACGGGTATGACTACACGCAAATCGTATGGTACCTAATCATGACGGAGTTCGTGGGATTCGCCTGCGGGACGGGTGTTTTTAACAACATGAATGACGAAGTGAAGTCCGGCTCCATCGCTTATCAACTTTGCCGGCCCACCCATTATGTGCTTTATCAACTGGCCAACTCCGCCGGTCAGATTTTACTGAACATGATGTGCTTTGGTTTATTGGCGGCCGTGCTGGGCCTTGTTTTGGTAGGGCCTCTCATGACGTTTACCGTGGCGGGCCTTCCGCCGCTGCTGCTGTCTTTATTGTTTAGCTTCTTGCTGAACCATTTCTTTCTTATGCTTATCGGGCTGTCCGCTTTTGTATTGGAAGACAACTTCGCCTTATTCCTGATATACCAAAAGCTTAATTTTATGTTAGGCATGTTTCTGCCCGTGGAGTTTTTACCGCCCTGGCTCGGACAAATTGCGGAAAACCTTCCGTTTTCATATATCTATTGGGCTCCGGCTAAAATTTTCGTCCGGTTTTCACCCGATACCTGCTGGGAACTTATCACGCGGCAGGGCGCATGGACAATGGCGGCCGCGCTGCTGGCATTTTTAACTTACCGCATATGCATGAACCGCTTACAGATAAACGGAGGATAAGAATGTGTAAACATATCAAGATATTCAAATGTTACTTTAAGCTGAACCTAGCCTCCGCCTTGGAATACCGCGCCAGCTTCTTTACGCAAGCCTTCGGCATGGCGTTATCCAACAGTTCCTTCATTTTCTTTTGGTGGGTGGCTTTCGGGCAAATCGGCGGCACGATTGCCGGGTACTCCTTTCGGGATGTCTTGTATATTTGGGCCATCGCGAGTTCCGGATTCGGCGCGGCGCATATTCTATTCGCCAATGTCACAACGTTGACGAAGTTAATTGTCACGGGAGAGTTGGATACTTATTTGCTTCAACCCTGCAATGTACTGATGAACATCCTTTGCGCCAAGACGAGCCTGCCCGCATACGGCGATTTTTTATACGGGTTCGTCATCATGTTTATTTTTTACAGCGGCAACCCCATGGCTTGGATGTGGTTTTTATGGGGTGTGTTATTATGCGGGCTGCTGATAACAGCTGTCAATCTTGCCGCGCATACCTTCAGTTTTTACTGGGGAGAAGCCTCCTTGATAGGTCAATTGGCGACGGAGTTTATGATCAATTTTTCTATCTATCCCGAAAAAATATACGCGCCCGCCGTACGGGCTATTATGTACAGCCTTATACCCGCCGGGATTGCCGTTCATGTGCCGCTGCGGCTGTTCACCCGTTTTTCATGGGGAACGGCCTTATGCGCGCTGGGCGGCGCGATATTGTACGGTGCGGCCTGCGGCTTTTTCTTCTACAAAGGGCTTAAACGGTATGAATCCGGAAACGCGATCGTCACCCGGTTGTAAACGGTATGGGGTTTATCCGGTGCTCGCCAAGTTAGCGTTAGTCTCTTCCAGCTTGTGCTTCATTTTACGGTGCTGTGTAAAATAATACTGCGTATAGGACCAGACGCCTTTTAAGCAGGCGCATGCCGTAATGCCTATCCATACGCCCGACAAACCCAGCGCGCCGCCGGACAACAGATAAACCAAGGGTACGCGTATAATGTTGCATACCGTGTTGATAACGGCCGGCGTCGTTGTTTTTCCAAGCCCCCTGAATGTGTTGGACGCGACGGCTTCCATACACAGAGGAATTTGGCATATAGCCAGTATACGCAGGTATGGAACACTGCGTTCTATTAAGGCAGGATCCGGCAGGAAAAGGCCAAAGATGTACTTGCCCGGCACAGCCAGTAAAAGCGTTACAAACGCGCCGTAGCCGAACATGGCCCATGTGGCTGTTTTATAAGATTTTAGAATTCTACGCCACTTCTGCGCGCCGTAATTTTGACCGATAAAGGTAATCAACGCGGATCCGAAGGCGCTGCCTACCAGCCATGTCAACGATTCGATTTGCGAACCGACACGGCTCATCGCCACCGCGTCGGCACCGAAGAAGGCCTCGCGTCGGGAAGTGATCATGACCAAAATAGTAAACAAAAAACTTTCCGCGCCAATGGGAATTGTCTTTTTTAGTATCCATTGCACATCTTGACGGGACGGCACGGCTATCAGCTTGAGAGTATCGAAAGGACGGTTTTTTCCCTTTTTAATGGCTATAGCCAATATGATGCATACCACCATTTGGCCGATGATGGTGGCATATGCCGCCCCGGGGACGCCCATACGGAAGGTAAAGATAAACAGGGGGTCCAGCGTCATGTTGATAATCATCCCAACCATATTGCACAGGAACGGTGTTCGCGAGTTGCCCGAGGCGATAAATACAGCGGTTAGCGTCGCGGTAAGATATGTTACAGGCATTGCCGTCACCGCGATGGCCAGATAATCCACCGTGAGGGATGTGACATTTTGCTCTTGAAACCGAAAGAAATCGGCCATGGGGTAACGAAAGAAAAACATAAGCAACGCGACAATGACACCTAATGTGAGGCTGATGAAGACCGCCGTCTGCGTATAATTCTTCGCTTTTTCGATGCGTCCGGCTCCTAAAGACTGGGAAACACCGATACTGGCTCCGGAACTGGCAAGAAGCATGAAAGCAACGGATAGCCAAAGGTACAGCCCCGCGGCGCCTGTTGCCGCCACCTCTTCACTGCCTAAGCGGCCAAGCCAAAACATATCCGTTAAATTATACAGCATTTGCAGCGCCTGAGAACCCATCATGGGCGCTGCTAAAAGCATCATTCTGCGTAGAATAGGCCCCTCGGTTACGGGCAAGGCGGCGCGGCTTGAGGGCCTGGTGTGCATGATGTTTCTCCTTTCCATTGTTACCGCGCGCAGTGTATCACGATGATATTTGCATTTCAATACGGGCTCCTGAACAGCGTCATTAAGGAGTCCCTTGTTGTATTCCGCAATATGCAGTTTTGGGAGTCATCCATTAAAGGATAGTACTGTTTTATCTTATACTTGAATGGCTTTATAAAAACAGGCGGTCGTCGCGCAGACATACGGAAGGACATATATGAACGCAATACCGCCTGTTACCCCGCACAGCAGATACCATGGGATGAATGAGAGTTGCAGAACAAACAGATCCCCCACCTTGCCTGCCATGATACGCTTGCTTTCGTCCAAGCATTGACGCGCGGTCCAGTCCGGATGCTCTGCCAACACATACGGGGCCATGGAATAGGACAGGCCTTTGATGATTCCCGGTATAAACAGTAAAAGCGACCATAACATGGTAAAAAATCCGGTGATAATCATCAGCCACAATGCCTTGCCAAATATATCCAGGCGTTTAAACAAATCTCCTGTGGCGGGCTTTTTACCGGCTGCTAACCCGATATAGACCAAACATAACCCGACATTCATTGCCGGGGCGAACAGCCCTCCGATCGCGGTACCTGTTATCAATCCCATCACCAAAAAAAGAATAAACAGGATGCCTACATGACCCCTGATTTGATCTCTCGCCAACGCTTTAAGCTGTGCTCTTTCCTGCATTTTAACCCTCCTGACAATATTGCCGGCAGTACCGGCCGTAATAGTGATGGCGCACGCTCATGTCACGCCGTACATAATCGCTGCGTCTCTTCAGTTCTAACACTTAAGCCGCACAACGCGTACGCGTTAATCATTTCGTTATCCCTCCTTGTATTCCTGCTTGTAAATACGAATGCATTCCCCTCTTAATTCCTGCCTTTTTATTCGTTTACGTCTCGCGCACACGCGCGTTTTTTCTTTTTTTTATTGACAAGCGGAGAAAAGTAATGTACCATTACGCAGCCGTGTAAAGCGGATTGATACCGCGGGGTGGAGCAGACCGGTAGCTCGTCGGGCTCATAACCCGAAGGTCGAGGGTTCAAATCCCTCCCCCGCAACCATTCAAGATAGATGCCCTTTGTGATGATTTAATCATCGCTGAGGGCGTTTATTTACGTTATGTAGAAATAATCTTGACTTAATCTGTGTGTCTTAACCCCTTCGTTTTATTATTGCATTCCTCTCTATGCCGTGTTATACTGCAATAAGAACATTTGTTCCCTATATGGAGGAGATGCCATGGACCGTGTTATATTACATTCGGACGCGAATTCTTTTTACGCTTCCGTAGAAATGAAATACAGGCCGGAGCTAAAGGGAAAGCCCGTGGCGGTATGCGGTGATCCTGCCGAGCGGCGCGGCATCGTGGTAACTAAAAACCCGCTGGCCAAGAAGTATGGCGTTTTAACAGGCGAGCCGGTCCATCGGGCATTGGAGAAATGCCCGGGCCTTATCTTGCTGGGAGGTCATTACGATTTATACCACCGCTATTCCGCGTTCCTGCGTGATATTTATAACAGTTATACCGATAAGGTAGAACCGTACGGGCTGGATGAGGCTTGGATGGATATTTCCAAAAGCGGATACACCCTAAAGGACGGGGAACGGATCGCCCATCAAATACGCAACCGCGTTAAAAATGAGTTAGGTATCACGGTTAGCGTGGGTGTTTCCTTTAACAAAGTTTTTGCCAAGTTTGGTTCTGACTATAAAAAGCCGGACGCGGTAACTGTGATTACCCGTGATAACTACAAACAAGTGGTTTGGCCGCTGCCCGTGGGCGACCTATTCTATGTCGGGCCGCAGACAGCCGCGGGGCTGGCGGCTATGAACATCCGCACCATCGGGGATTTGGCATGCTGTGAGGACTGGCTGCTGGACAGGCGTTTCGGAAAATGCGGCCGAATGATTAAGGATTATGCCAATGGCCTGGAGGACGCGCCCGTTTGCCCGGCGGATTACGTTTCGGAAGCCAAATCCATCGGAAACTCTACGACAACACCGGAAGATATCGTTACCTTTTGGCAGGCGCGGTGTGTTTTAACGCTCCTTGCCGAAAGCGTCGGCGCCAGGCTGAGGGAAGAAAGGCAGCGCTCCGGATGCATTGCCGTATACGCGCGGGATAACGCGATGATTACGCATGGTTTTCAACGTACTGTCTCACCCAAGACAAACATTACTGCCGAAATCGCCGCCTTCGCTTGTAAAATGTACGAAGAACGCTTGGACACAGGCGTCCCCTACAGAGGCGTCGGTATCACCTGTTCCATGTTGTCGGGAATAGGTGAACCTTGCCAAATGGATTTGATGAACAGCCTGCAAAAAAGAGATAAATGGGAGAAAGCGGAATCGGCTATCGACGCGATCCGCGTCCGTTTCGGAGACAGGTCCGTGATACGCGGCATCGTGATGGCCGGCAAAAAACTGTCGGGTATGAATCCGCGGGAAGCGCGAACCGTATTACCCGGAATGTATTATACGGCTTAAAGTAAAATAATAAGCCGTTGAAACACTATTAGCGTTTACCTTGATCGTACGGAATGCCTTCCGCTTTCGGGGCGCGTGATTTTCCGGAGGTTAACACCAGCACAATCATCGTGACGATGTAGGGAAGCATCAGGTATAGGTTTTCCTTGCTTTTAATGTTCTCAAACTTCGGCAGAAAAGGCAGGGAAGAGGCATATGAGCTGATGATTCTGAAAAACGCGAAGAACAGGGACGCGCCTAAAATATTCAAGGGTTTCCAGTTGCCAAAAATCATCACAGCCAACGCCAGGAAGCCGTATCCGGCCACTGTGGATTGGAACCCGGACCCGGCGGCCAGCGTATAGGCAAAACCGCCCAAGCCGCCCAGGCATCCGGAGATGAAAACCCCTAAATAACGCATCTTGTAAACGTTGACGCCCAACGCGTCGGCCGCCTGCGGATGCTCGCCGCACGCCCGCAGCCGCAAGCCTGTTTTTGTCTTATATAAAAACATTTGCGCCAACACAAGAACCAAGATCGCGGCGGGTGTAGTGATATAGAGTGATTTGAAAACAATGCGGTCTAAAAAGAGCGTTAACGACGCCCAAAAACCGTCCGGGTTTTGGAAGACAAAGGGGGCATGGTTAATGTAGCGCCAGTCCGGTAGCGGGATGGTGGTTTGCCCCTGCCCTTGTATCACCCATGTAAGCACAATGGCGAAAGCGGGCGCTAACAAATTAAGCGCGGTTCCCCCGATTGTTTGGTTAGCCTTTAAATTAATGGCGGCAACCGCTAACAGCAACGAATACAAACCGCCTGCGGCGACAGATACAACCATAGCCGCAATCATATGCCCCTGGGCATGGTTCGCGGCGCCCGCTATGTTAACGGTACGCAGGTAAAGGCAGGAAAAGAGCGCGCCGACTATCATAATGCCTTCCAGCGCGATGTTGATCACGCCGGAACGTTCTGAAAACATGCCGCCCAACGCGACCAGCAGCAACGGTACGGCGAAGAGAATGGTTCCGGATATTAAATCAGCTACAATATTCACGCATTCTCCTCCTGCGCGGGTTCCGCGCTAAAGTCATCCGCCGCCTGCTTTTTACGCCCTGTAAACAGCTTTGCCAGCATCGTTCTCATCAGCAGGGAAAACGCGCTTAAGTAGATAATGGCGGCAATGATAATGTCGATAATCTCCCTGGAAAACTCCGGCTGCAGCGCTTCCCCGCCCACTTGCACGACCGAGATAAAAAGCGAGCTGAAGATGGTGCCGAGGGGATGCGAGTTGGCCAGGAGCGCGACAGGAATACCGTTAAACCCCATGGGCAGGAGGTTTTTAACCAATGTATACTGCGCCGTGCCGCTTAAGTAGTAAATACCGCCGCCCGCCCCGGCTAAGGCGCCCGATATCATCATGGACAGAACGATATTCCTGCGTGAGTTCACACCGGCATATTCTCCGGCGCTTCGGTTATACCCGCATGCCTTCAGTTCGTACCCGAAGGTGGTTTTTTGCAGGATGACCCATGTGATGAGGGCCAACAACATAGCCACGAAGATACCGATATTGACATAGTTTGTACCCAACAATTCATCTAAGCCGAGTTTGGGGATGAGCGCATCGAGATTGGCATGCTTGAGCATGGCGGTACGATCCCGCGTGCCGCCCGTACGCCATGCGTTATCCAGCATGACGGGCATGTTGGTGATAATCAGGTTGACCGCGTACAAGCCAATCCAGTTGAACATGATGGATGTTATAACTTCATTAACATTAAAATACGCCTTGAACAAGCCCGGTATAGCGCCCCAGACAGCGCCGCCCACCATCGCCATGATCAGCGCCGCCCACCAAGGCAGTTGAAAACTGATTGCCGCCGTTAAAGAGAAGAAAGCGCCGATGGTGTACTGCCCGGTTGCGCCAATATTAAAGAGGCCTGTTTTAAAAGCGAAACTGACCGCCAGGCCCGTCATCAGCAGGGGAGCGGACTGGTATAATACCTTTCCGAACCTTTCGGTATTGGCAAGGCCGGAGGTCAGTATTTTAATAAAACCGGAGTATGCGTAAGGCGAATTGAACAAATATAAAAGCAATAGCCCGAACAAAAGCCCTGCCGCGATGGCGAACAACGACGCCGCGCAGGAGATGATGC
>Ga0123354_10016772_pt1 | contig 11477 bp, 9 predicted proteins | sample TergutLab28metaG_2_FD_97872 | JGI IMG/M metagenome (GOLD analysis project Ga0123354, IMG submission 97872) | Labiotermes labralis P4 segment gut microbial communities from Petit-Saut dam, French Guiana - Lab288 P4 | ecosystem: Host-associated > Arthropoda: Insects > Digestive system > Gut ... | reverse complement strand
TGACCACTCACTCCCTTCTAGTGCCGCGGTCATGGAAGAGTAGAGCTATACCTCTACCCACCCTCTGGGCCACACCGGGCCTGTAATGGGATCACTTTACCTTCACCTAGCAACTACAGTGGGCCGGGTAGCTCAGTCGGTATAGCGACTGACTACGGGCTGGACGGTCCGGGATCGAATCCCTGTGGGGACTTGATTTTCCGCCCGTCCAGACCGACCCTGGGGCCCACCCAGCCTCCTGTAAAATGGGTACCAGGTCTTTCCCGGGGGTAAAGTGCGGCCGGGGCGTGCTGCTGACCACTCACCCCATTCTAGTGCAGCGGTCATGGAAGAGTAGAGCTATACCTCTACCCACCCTCTGGGCCACACCGGGCCTGAGAAGGGGTCACTTTACCTTTACCTTTGTATTTTCTTTTTATTTATTTATCCAACATGTAAAATACTGGCGAAGATTCTTGCCTTCTGGGATGTTAGCGTCGTTAGTGCCTTCCTCTTCAGTCTGAAGCAGCCAAAGAGGAGATGCACAGGCTAGAGATGACAACATAATACGGTGCATGCGCTTTGCATGCTGGGTAATTAAGTCTACAGACACACCCTCAGAATATGTAATACTTATTGCTTTTCCACGACAACAGTGGGTACGTGAACGCACCTAAATTTTAACGTTATATGTACATTGCCTGTCTTGTTTGTGGTTAATTTTTCGACGTTTTCGCTACAGTTCCTCGCACTGCATCACGTCAACGACAGGATGGTTAGGCAGTGGTGAATTGGAAGAGACTGGGAAGGAAACGTTCGTGGTATAAGTGGGGTGGTATTCGGACATTTCCTAGAGGGACAGAGGGAAACGGCTAAAAACTCAGTGTGACCAGTGTCCAGACTAAGATTCGAACTAAGAACTTCCGGGATGTAATTCTCGTACTTTGGCGCTTCTCCACTCCGCGCGGAAGTCCCGTGGATCGACCCACTCCCTTCAGGTTTAACGCTTCGCGTCTGTTGTGGTTGTAAATTTGGCTCTGGATACCGGCCACGCTGCTATTTCCGTCTCGTTATCGTGATGATGGCTGGCTGACCGAGCTGAGCTGACCCACATGGCACCCACACGATGCCCAGCTGTCAGTCTTTATCGAAAACCTCTTTCTGCCGTCGTTACCCGTTAAATTCTCGACCGGGCTATGATTTGACATGACGTTCCGTCCCTACAAATGCTGGAATAATCTTTGTAACAGGCCATTATGCAGCCTTGCACAACATTCACAGCATTATGCGTTGTGTGTTTACCGTAACAGTTGTGTGAGTGTGTTAGGGCCGATGTGGGGCGTCTGTTGTCGCTGTGTTATTTATGTACGAATTGTTAGAAGAATTGCTTCGTTAGCCCAGAATACTGATTGACTATACAGTTCACATTGCACAGAGCTTCACTACTTAGTGGTAAATATTTACTTAGTTCTGTCAGGTTTCCAAAAAAACAGTCGTTAGCTCAGTCGGACAGTGACTAGGGCACGGTTTGGACGACCAGGGGATCGTGATTTGATTCCCGGCAGGGGCGAGAGTGGTTCTTCTTCTTCTTCTACTTCTCCTCCTCTTCCTTCTCCTTCGTCTTCTTCTTCTTCTTCTCCTCCTCCTCTTCCTTCTCCTTCGTCTTCTTCTACTTCTCCTCCTCTTCCTTCTCCTTCGTCTTCTTCTTCTACTTCTCCTCCTCTTCCTTCTCCTTCGCCTTCTTCTTCTTCTCCTCCTTCTCCTCCTCCTCCTCCTCTTCCTTCTCCTTCGTCTTCTTCTACTTCTCCTCCTCTTCCTTATCCTTCGTCTTCTTCTTCTTCTCCTCCTCCTCTTCCTTGTCCTTCGTCTTCTTCTTCTCTTCCTCTTCCTTCTCCTTTGTCTTCTTCTTCTTACCGTCCACACCGCCTTTGGAGCCCACTCAACCTCATATTCAGTGGCTACAAAGTGCGTGTTACCTGGATGTAATGCTACCGGGGCTCGAAGCTTAGCATTGTCATTAATTTGGGACCGAGATTAGGATGAGTGGAGCTGTATCTGCACTCCATTGTCTTCGTGGCACGGAAACGGACGCCTGTATTATTCTGCGACGAGAATTGTAGCCCTCAACATGTCGACAATGAATGGTTTGTTTTCGGAAGATTAACTGTGAGAATGATCACTAGCAGAGTGTGCTTCGCCTGTCACGTACTGTGCAATTCACCAACCTCGTACCAAGTATCGACGTTTACTGCAGTGGGAAGAAACTAATTTCAGTTCGTCAATGAAAGGTTCTTCAGGTGGGGTTTTGTATAGGACTGACATAGTGACCTCGTAAAATCCAATTGTCTGGAGATCCCGGCATCGGGAAGGCCATTGCTGAAGACGGCCTGAAGCGCCATAGAAACAAAATGAGTAGAAAATTAGACTAGAGCTGCGTTTTTGATTACACAAATATTGCAGGTGGGCTGTTATGGTTTTGTGCGAGTGCAGGCCTGGTGTTGTCAGCGCAGAGAAGAACTTGAAGTATAGACTGCAGAGCGCTGTACTTTGTTGACAGTATATTTTACGGAAAATACTTAAAATAAATTTGAAGATTTTGATTACTCCTAAACTTATTTCATGCACATAATAGTGTGGCATCGTTTCTGTTAAGTCCGACATTGGAGGCATGCACCGGGGGACGGGCTTGGAAAGCGATAGGGGATAGACTTCTAAAACCATGTTACCTGAGTAGGGAATATCATAATCGGAAAATTAGGACTCGAAAACAAAGAACAGTTGTTGGTAAATATTCCTTCGTAAACAGGACCGTTAAAAGCTGGAACCTATTACCTGCAGGCTTACTAGCGTCTTTCCCCTGTAAACTAAAAACACTTTTAGAAAGAGGGTTAAGAATGTAGTTACAAGCAAGGGAATTCATGTGGGGATTGAGTGTAAATAAGTGAAGTGATGTGAAGTGAACTGACATGATATATGTGAAGTGATTTTGTTTTGAAGTGAAGTGAAGTGAAGCTGAAGTGAAGTGAGTTACGTTGAAGTTCCTAGGGACAAAAGTGCGATGTACTGTACATTAGGGTGACCTTATATTGAGTGTACTTGATTGTATTGTGACTATTTTATTTGGTGTGTATCTTGTACTGTGATTGTATTAACTTGTTTTGTAATGTGTGAATGTGTGTATGTGTGGGTTTTTAATGTGTAGTTGTGCGTATGTGTGGGTGTTTTGGTAATATGTGTATTTGTATTTACTGTTTTTTGTAATGTTTCTTTTATGTATATTTATTCTTATTTGTTACAAGTGTAAGGACTACTGCCACCGAGTGAAAACTCAATTGCAGTAAATAATAATAATAATAATAATTATTATTATTATTATTATTATATGTGAGTTCCACCTAAATTTTCCGGTTCGTATTTTACTTGTACGAATGGAAATGAAATTCGCGCAACGGATTGGGTGTGCACAACCCGTTATCAGGTCGAATGGTTTCAGAAACTATGCGTTGTTTCCCCACCGTGTGTTTATTTAATGCATTTTGGGCCGAGACCGCAATACTAAAATCTGTTAACTGTTTTACAGCACCACGGTTATGCGCTGCCTGCACTGGTATTACAAACTCTGCATTGTGTCCGCATAGCGTATGTCAGGGGTTCTTATTATTCCTTGAATAAGAATTGATTATTTCCCTGTCAGCATTTTTCTTTCTAACGGAGACGAACTCTCTTCTTTGTGAGGTAGGAATTTAACGTATTCGCGTTCGTCGCGAATTCAAAAAAGGACAACTCCTTATCTGAAGTCCATGTACTTCCGTACTAAACCCTTTATCGGATTTTCGTGAAACTCTGTAAAGGAGTTCTGCACAAAAACTTGGCGAACAAGCACGCTTCATGAAAATCGGCTCAAAGGGAGTGATTCGTACTTAAAGACGTAAATAAGTGCCTGTCCGTAATGACCGTATTTCTTCCGCGACTTGCGTCACATTCAGTGCCTAGAGATCTACGTAATGCTGTTGAGCATTTGTCATTTTCGTGAAAACCGATGTAGTGAAAGCCGTAACTGTCGACGAAATTTGGCCCTAGTTTCTATATTTTTGTTCCAATTTGCATAAAATCGGTACATAAAATTTTCACAAAACATGCGTGGTTTCAGGCTTCCGCCCTGTTGTGTATGAGATCCGCGCTCTTCTGGGATATTACGCGGCGTATAGTTATTATTATTGTTACTGCAATTGAGTTTTCACTCGGTGACAGTAGTCCTTACACTAGTAACAAATAAGAATAGATATACATAAAAGAAACAATACAAAAACACAGTACAAACAATACAAAACACAATAAATACAAGTACACATATTACCAAAACACGCACACAATTGTCAAAATACCCACACATACACACACCCCAATATTACAAAACAAGTTAAAACAACCACAGTACAAGATAGTAGTGTTAATTCCTCACCAACGTTTCGGGACTTCCTATCGGTTCCAACTTCAAGGGTCTAAAAATCCAAAGGGAAAGCTTATTCTTGGATTTCGTGACACTTGAATATGGGACCAATAGATTGTCACGAAACGGCCCTAAGGAATTACCACTGTATGTTGCGAGTCATCGCAGATGTGTGCAGATCTTATTCACAAACTATTACTGAATGATTGTGAGTCTTGAAGTTGGACCCAGCTGGAAGACCTACGTTACATGGGTGTGTAATTTTGATGTTTTGCTGACCGTGCATCTCAGTATAATCTTCGCAGTTGACCAACTTAATGCACAAATCCTTTTTTTATAATAAGTTTATTATATCCCTCTACATATTTCGAGCACTGTTGTGCTCATCATCAGGGGGTCAAATTGTATAATACAGCATCTGGTATCGTCACACTCTGTAGGTGGCCGTCCGGTGCGCACCTGACGGCCACCTACAGAGTGTGACGATACGAGGTGCTGTATAATACAATTTGACCTCCTGATGATGAGCACAACAGTGCTCGAAATATGTAGAGGGATATAATAAACTTATTATAAAACAAGAATTTGTGCATTACGTTGGTCAGTTACTAAGATGGGCGTGTAAATGTATTTGTGTCCGTACTTGCCACATTTATTGTCCGATTTCAGTGAAGTCGGTGTACGAGATATGAACACGGTGCTGTTGAACGTTTGTTAAGTTTCTGGATAACTGGAGCGACAATAAATTTACATATACGCTGATAACGTGAAACCGGCTTATATGTAGAAACTCAAGGACGCCTTGATAAAGCCTTCGCATGTCACAGACAGCGCTCTTTACGATTATGTTAACCTTTTAATGCCCGGTAGTTGCTGTTTAGGGTTATTGGGAATGATTGTCGGGGTTTTAACAACTTGTCATACACAGTACACTTGAGATAGGAGTATATTTTTTTTTTATTTAATAGAACAACACTCCAAGTATTTGTTACATACCTTACAGGTTCTCTATATATGCAACCTTTGTGATTCTACAAACATCAACACGATAATCGAGTTCGTTCCAAACTGTTTGTAGCATGTCAGCGGTGAATATCGATTATCGTGTTGATGTTTGTAGAATCACAAAGGGTCCACATATAGAACACCTGTAAGTTATGTAACAAAAACTTGGAGTGTTGTCCTATTAAATAAAAAAAAACACATATACTGCTATCTCAAGTGTATTGTGTATGACAAGTTGTTAAAACCCAAACAATAATTTCGAATAACCTTGTATATACCACCGGGCTTAACATTGAAGAAAATATCCGGTCTGCTCACGGAGAGTGTTGATGCGTTTTGTGTGGATGTAAAAACAAACAGCGACTTTTGCCCTCTACAGCATTAACTGATCGGTTTTTATAACCGAGATGGGTTGTTTTTACTGCGCGGTTCGAGCTGGGTCTTTAAATAAAACAGTTTACGTTTCATTCTTGAAATGTTAGACGGAACCAGGGCGTAAATGGTACCTCCTTTTAGCGGAAAAATTTTACAGTCCCGAGGATACAAACTTAAAGTGCCTGTATGATACGGTCTTTTGTGGTTTCGTTATAGGCAGGTTTTAATGTATTGCCTCATTGGCTACACAGATTAAATGCGTGCTGCATTGTGTTGAGAGGGGATGGTATTAAAGTAATATTGATTTTGTCGTATTTGCAATTAAGTAAAAATTTATAGATTTGTTGTTATTGTTGTTCGTTTCAAATTTTCTTCGTGGTCTAAGGCATTCATATTGGGGCTCTTTCCCTGAGAGTGAGGCGGACGGGACGTGAAGCTTACAACTCTTTTGCATCCAGTGCCAGTTCCAATATGCGGGTACCTGTACCTCGAATTTCCTATATGACCGTATGGCGTGCAAAGGGACATATTTACCTCTTGCTTTATTATTATTATTATATCACCATCATCACTATCATCATTATCATCATCGTCTCAGATACGCGTAATAGCTTTTACGCAATTACCAACTTCCATCTGCAACCCCGCGCTATGTTTAGCCGTCCTGGCAGTCAGTGAATGGGTGGTGCTACCTGACGTAACGTAGTTAACTTGAACCGGTACAATCTGCTTGTTGAAACAGCTCTGGGCCTTGGCAGAATGACGTGCTGTTTGTTTATTGTGTTATACAGGTTGATGTGACACTTTTCAGACTTTTGTGAGCAATGGAAAGTTTGTCCGGAGAACATTTGTGGTGCTATAGTTTGTCGTTCGAGGTGTTTTGTTCGCCGGTTGGTGTAGGGAAGGAGCAGGCACTGTTTATACGTAGGTTGGTGGTCATGACGAAACGTCACTAAAAATGTTGCACAGCAGTAATGTTGGGAGGTAAAAATTGCGAGAGCCAGTGAATTCACAAATTGAGAATGTAGCTAATTTATTGCTACAAATAGAGATTACCTACATATTGATAGCGCAGTCGGTATAGCAATCGGCTACGGGCTGGACGGTCCGGGGATCGAATCCCGATGGGCACGAGATTTTCCGCACCTGTCCAGACCGGCCCTGGGGCCCACCCAGCCTCCTGCACAATGGGTACCGGGTCTTTCCCGGGGGTAAAGAGCGGCCGGGCCGTGACACTGACCCCTCACCCCCTTCTAGTGCCGTGGTCAATAAAGAGTAGAGCTACACCTCTACTCCCCCTATGGCCCGTACGGCCTGTACAGAGCCTCAGTGCCTGTACAAGGATGCACTATTTTTACCTACATACTGAGGGCAGTACACAAAGTTGGCCTTTATCGATATATTCCAGAAGCTCAAAAATGGCGCTTCTTATGTTTTGCCATTCATATCTCCCGTGATATTTTACCGTCACACTACTTTTACGTATAATCCGTTGGTTTTCCCAGCATGACTCACTCTAGCCCTTAAGTTGTAGGTAGCGTGTTCCTCCTTAGTACTGGCGGTTACCACCTGCCAGGCTGCCATGACGCATACGTCTGCAGTATGTATTGTCACAGTTGTGAAGCAAACCTTGGATGGTATAAACGTTTCAAGTTAGCCCTTTGGTCGCATTGTGACGTTCTGTTACTTTGCGTAAGTCGATTGTGCTTACCTGATTGGGACGCAGAATTGAGGTGACGAATAGCTAAAATATGAACAAATAAATAAATGAATAATAAACAAACGCAGTTGAAAAATTCAGTCCTGTTGAAACAGCTGAGACCCGATAACCGTACAGCAACACACCGAACAGTCACGATAGAAATTTTTACCCTGCAATATAATTTGTTCCAGCTGGAGTTTTTTTTTTTTTGGGGGGGGGGGGGGAACTCCAGAGTTGTGTTTGACAGACTGCAGACTACCCTTATGAAATGTACCAGTAGGCTCACTAAAGATGGCTTCAAATTTTTCTTGTTTAGCTGCTAGAGTGACGTTGATTGTGTTCGTCTGCCTCTCCTCACTTGCTTGTTGCCTCTGCAGAGATGTCTGCAGTCTCTAGGCAGCTGAAGTGTGTGCTTTCGGTTGTACTGCTGTCAGGTTCAGGAATGGCTTTGAGTGGTTTTATTGTTGGTCTTGTAACTGTCTGCTGACTCCCACAGCGGTGTCTCGCCTGTACATATCCATACGCAGGTCGTGATCCTGCCTTCAGATATTCAGTATGTGTTCAGGGGACACAAAATACCGTATAAGCCGCGAGTATAAGGGTTTGTTTGTTTCGGTTATAGCCGCACAGAAAAGTAGGGGTGAACTTGTAAGTGACACCATACCTCATTTCTCATATACACGTGAGGGACACGTGATGTCTTACTAAATGATGACTAATAAATCATGGTATAGCGCTGTTTTTACGGTACTTTAGATCAGTTATGTGTATTATTGTAAGTTTTATGTCTGTCTGTCTGAAACTTTATTAGTGTTTTTATCACATTTTCTAAATTTTTTACTTCGTCTAAACACGCCATTGGGAGAGAGGGAGTCGCCTTACTGTGGGAGCCACTGTATCTTCGGACTCATACGGTAATCTCAGATTAAACAGCGATGAACAGAACATCACTACTTTCGTGACGAGATTCTGGACTCTTACTGTTGTTGTTGCTGCTGCTGTCGTCGTCATAATCATAATCATAACCATCATCATTTGTATCCCTTTCATCTGATTCCCGAGTTCGAGTTCACTGCTTATCAGAATGTGTTGCCAAGGTTGCAACGAAGTCCTGGCTGGTGGCCGACTGGAAGTAGACCAGTATGGGGCAATTTTAACTTCGCAGACACCCGTCGTTACTTGAATCCTGTGCTAGCGTAAACTGGATCTTATGTACAGCTTACCGTAAATTATTTGTGTTGGGATTTCGATGATTAGAATATTTCTTTTACATTGATTTCTCTAGTGTATTTAACACGATTATTATCTTTATTGAGAGTAAACACGTGTACTGTGTGAATGGAGAAGATTCGGTGGTTCGTTTCGTATGTAGTGGGATGAATTCCGACGTGTATGGAATTCGAGTGACAAAAGTTGTGCGGAACGGAAATCTGGCGTACGTCGGGGAATGTCTGTACTTGGAAGGTTTTTAAAATCTCCCTTGAACTTTCGGTGGGTATGCTGCTATTCACTGTTATAAGATTATTGTGGACAGTTCCCATAAAGCCTGTATACACTCGCTGTCATTTCGTGTTGCCGTTCTAATATATATCCCTTATCGGGTTCTGTGTTACAACGCGTTGGCCAAACTTCGCTCTCTCCTGCTCCCCATCGTTATTAACATGGATGTTGGTGACACTGATTGATGCGAGACTAGAAAACATCGCTAAAGATCTGGGCTGAGAAGTCGCACAAAAGCTTTGCGTTATCGCCTTTCGTATTTAGGCGCTTTCACAAAATTGCGAAAAGCGATTGTTAGCGTCGTCATGTCTGTCCGTCCATCCGCATGGAATAACTCGGCTCTCACTGGACAGATTTAATGAAATTTGATATTTGAGGATTTTTCGAAAATCGGTCGAGAACATTCAAGTTTCATTAAAATGGGACAAGAAGAAAGGGCACTTTCGATGGAGACGAATAGACTTTTTTTTATCATATCGCGCTCATTTCTTCTTAGGGTGAGAAATGTTTCAGACAAAAGTTGAAGAGAAAATCAAAACACACATTTTCTGTTCATGAACTTTTTTTTTTAAATCGTGCCGTTTATGAGATAATATGGGAAAATACTGTAGAGGCGGACAGGCCACAGATGACAATATGGCGCATGCGAATTGTATGCTGGGTACCTAAGACTAAAAATACACACACTCAGATTGTGTAATACTCATTGCTTTTCCACTGCAACAAATGTTACACGAACGCGCCTCAATTGTACGTTATACGAGTACGCTGCCTGTTAGTGTTGTTCTGCTATACTTAATTCTAGTCTAGTTCAGCACATGACTAACCCTGTTCTGTTTTTACATTCCTTTCGCCAAGCAGGCGAAATCTTCATGTTTGATCACAAAATTCAAAATCACTCGTAGTGCTATGTGTTTGCGGACGAGTTGAATTCAGTGTCTTATCTTTCCATTCTGTCCCAGTGTGGCCTGACTTCCTAAAAACAGCTCAAATTGTACTTTGTAAGTATTTTGGCGCGTTAACAGCGTAAGTTGCCCACATGCTTTGCATCTGTCTCCTCCTTCCATCTTTCTGCATGTAACAACTCGAAAATTTATGAACTGGTCGTGAAATATGATGTTGTGGGCTTTACTGAAATTTGTTTACGGATTTCACTTTCTTAAAAGTCGGACAGCAGTAATGGACACTTCACGAGAAAACCTGCAGGTGTTTCTTCGTCATTTCGAGCGTTACTTGTTAATTATTTGTCGGAGGGAAGTGGCTTTAAAGAAGTATAGCACAAGAGATAATCGAAACACACTTTTCGCGTTAAATGCACACTTCTGTTACGGTTTGCGATTTGTACATTTCTTGATTTGTTCTGTTACAGCTCAGGACACAGAACTTAATGTTCTATGTTAAGGTGTTCCAATAAAGATTACAAGTTTTCATCCAAATACAAATTAATGCTCTATGGCTGTGCAGTGTTATAGCGGATTTATATTCATAGTAAACAGGTGAAAGGTAAAGTGATCCAGTTACAGGCCCGGTGTGGCCCAGAGGGTGGGTAGAGGTATAGCTCTACTCTTCCATGACTGCGGCACTAGAAGGGGGTGAGTGGTCAGCAGCACGCTCCGGCCGAACTTTACCCCCGGGAAAGACCCAGTATCCATTTTACAGGAGGCTGGGTGGGCCCCAGGGCAGGTCTGGACGGGCGGAAAATCTCGTCCCCACCGGAATTCGATCACGGATTTATGTTCATAGTAAATTAGCTAAAAGTTAATAAAGTACTCAAGATAGCAAACATTGCGTTTGGAAAATGCGAAAAACTGAGTGGAAATTCTAGCACAGATTATGAGCAGTTACGGGTATGCCGCATGTGTTATTTTGGCAAATATTCCAGAGTGCTGACTTACCTTTCCTTCCTTGTTTCAATGAACAAGAAATGCAGTTTCCTCGTATAAGCGATTAGACGAGTTTTGATTCGCATAGAACTGAGATGTTGCAGTTATGAAGGTCAGGAGAAACGCGATGTCATGTGGCTGCAAACTTTCAGAACTCGACACTTGGACAACCTTAGGCATTCGCGAACACAGTCTTATTTTTTGACTTTGTCGATCGTCTAAAATTTAAAAAAGCGACGTTTCGGGAGCCGAGCCTACTTTCGAAGCGTCGTGTTTTTTACTTTTTAGAAGGCGGACGAAGTCCCGAAAAGTGAATTGTGTCAGTGAGGCATACATAATTGTCAGAGCGTTATAGCGCTGAACCTTAGAATTGTAACATTTTACAGAGAGGGGGTGGAGCATCTGCCTTTCGTATCCCATTTTGTTGCGCCTTTAGCAACGAGGGGAGGATTCTCTTTTAAGTCACAGAGTTTGCGGCTTAAATTCAAAATTAGCCAATGGAGAAAAATTTCACAAAAAAAAAAAAGGGGGGAAGGGGGGATTTTTTTTTTTTTTCCGTGGTCATTTGCCTCTGTTTTTCATG
>Ga0123354_10016771_pt1 | contig 11478 bp, 5 predicted proteins | sample TergutLab28metaG_2_FD_97872 | JGI IMG/M metagenome (GOLD analysis project Ga0123354, IMG submission 97872) | Labiotermes labralis P4 segment gut microbial communities from Petit-Saut dam, French Guiana - Lab288 P4 | ecosystem: Host-associated > Arthropoda: Insects > Digestive system > Gut ... | reverse complement strand
TTAATGTATGTGCGTCGATTCAACTTGTTTAATTATGTGGGAAGTAAAGTCAGGTTCAATGACATGATCTTTAAATTAGCGTTCGGTAATTCATAGATATTCTTTGTGCTGAGTCGCTTTCAGACAGCCTCTATCTCGACTTTCAGACACCAGTTAGACTACGGAACTCTGTTGCGTCTTAGATAATAATATTCGTTTCCCAAAATACGTCTATCACGAATCATATGACGGATATCGTCGCTGATAAAACATAATACAGTCGTAGAGATTTTTTTTTTAATTAACTAGTCGGTAAAAATAAGTGACAGGTTATCAAGGGCCACACTCCTGGATTTTTTTTTTGTGGCTGGAAGGCAGACTATCTCTCCGTAACTATACAAAGGGAATTCTTAATTGGTTCATAAAATGTGTAGTTTAAATTCACGTCACAAAATTAAAATTTCTAAGTGGAAGTATTTTGTTCATATTAGTTTCATTAAAATTCATTAGAAATATCGGAACGAAAATAGTGACGATGTAAAGCACGTGATGTTATGGGTTATGGCACCATTAATCTGATAGACAAATACAGTAGAACTACACTTTATCGGATTAATTGTGACGGCGAGCCATCTGGATACGCAGAAAATCCAGATAATTGGATTTTTCTTTCAAAATGCACTGCATTTGTAGTATGTATTTCGATTGTTACTATTCACAGTAGTACCTGCTTCTAAAACTTTCGACTCCGCCTGATTTTGAAGTTTCAGAAGCCATAACACTGTACTGTACTTGATCCGATAACCGATAATTTCAAGGCAAGATAGTTCTGTAGAATTCGCGAAAAATTTACCCGAATGGCCAAGCCGATCGGAATAACCAGCGTCCGGATAAGTGGATTTCTGTTGTATGACTTCCAGTCTGAACAATGTTGGCAGGATAAAGCATTAATCACGATCTAATAGACAGCACCGATGCCATAACAAATAAGTTCACAACCTAAAATTCCCCGCTGTCATATCTGATAGTTTACAAGGTCAGGCAATAGGAGTCCTTTGTTTTAAGGCTACAGACACTCCCTGACTTAGGCAAAAGCAAACTTCCGAAAACTCGGGCACCAGTCGAAATTTGGGCAAGTCGAATTTCGGTATGCTTGTGATCAACTATGTACGGCGTGTACACACAAGGTAGCAGAGTTGAAATCCAAACTCCAGTACACCGGAACCTAATCGGCAGCAGCATGACCGCACTGCTGCCTGTGTTATCGCCCAGCAGTATTCTTCCGCCACCTATATTTCACTGCTTTTCTATTTCCGCTGGGAAAAATTCGTTCAGTTTAATATGAATTATTACATTTGTTTTATTATTTTTTAAAATTGCTTAACTTGAAAGGAAGCTGTGGGTGTTTGAGAACATGGTTTTGAGGAGAATATTTGGACCTAGGAGGGACGAGGTAACGGGGGAATGGAGGAAATTGCATAACGAGGAGCTAAATGATTTGTACTCCTCACCCTAATATTGTGCGAGTGATAAAATCGAGAAGAATAAGATTGGCTGGGCATGTGGCGCGTATGGGTGAGGAGAGGGAGGTGTATAGGGTCTTGGTGGGGAAACCTGAGGGAAAGAGACCACTGGGGAGACCTAGGCGTAGACGGGTGGATAATATTAGGAAAGATCTCCATGAGGTGGGATGTGGGTATATGGACTGGATTGGGCTGGCCCAGGATAGAGACAGGTGGCGGACGCTTTTGAGTGCGGTAATGAACCTTCGGATTCCGTGAAATGCGGGGAACTTCTTGACTAACTGCAAACCAGTTAGCTTCTCAAGAAGGACTCTGCACCATGGAATAAGTAAGTAAGTAAGTAACTTGAAATCACGTAAGTTGGGAGTTTCTTCGTGTCCTTATGACCATAAAACAGATAATGTGACAGAAAACCATTACATCTAGGTAATAACAATAAATAGAACACAAAGCAGTAGAATATCAGACTACAAAATGTGTCGGTATCTGTAGCGATGACTCAGGAACCGGGAGTTCGCTTTTAAGGAATCAGCGGTGTAAATAGAAGGATGGATGTCATATGAGATTTGACTTTTCCCCAGTGCTGATATAGTGGATTCTGGTCTTTTGTGATGTCAATCTGTGTAGCGGGTTTAAGAAATCCCGCCATTTCGAAGACCGTAGCTTATTTCGAAACGTCGGGATGTGTTAACCCAGCCACTCAGCTTGACGTCGCAGTATACCAGTCCTCAGTGGAAGTCATTTTAGTCATAAAGGCAGTGTAAAATTGTTTTGCATGCTGCTGCTTCTTTGCTAAAAGTAACGAAGTATCAAAAGGCTCTTTCGTTTGTTTTTGTTTGAAATCGCTGGGCTTATCTACAACTTCCCATATTTTAAAAATTGTTAAAGACTTTTGACACCAAGTTTGACACTCAGTTTACATCTGTCTGGTCTCATGTCAACAACAGCACGACCTTTAAGCATCCTCTGTTAAAAACGGCGAGGAATTTGTAATGTACAAACCGGGAAACTGCCTTGAATCTGAAATCAGAGTTTTGCGCCAGGCTGTAGTAATAACGCCGCTACGAGATGAAACGTAACGCACGTTCTGTTGCTACAGTTTGAATAGTTTGTTAGTCCTCTACAGCACAGTGTTAAATATATTTACCACCTGCATCAACATCCGAAATCATTGAGAGAGTTCCTACAGATAAATGCCAAACCTTCCGCTTTACCTATATTCTGGATGTGCGTATTTCGAAAATCGATGTGCAACGCCATCTGCCATTTAGGTTTTTCTTGGATTTATTTTCTCTGTGTTTTGTGTAGTGCCTTAATTAGGCTCTAACTGTGCGTTAGCATAAAATTTACTCAATTAATACACCAACTAATGCACTTATAAAAAAGTTACTCATTAAAACACTAAAACTGCTCCGACATGTTTCGGTCCCAAGACCATCATCAGGCAGCTCTATTTTCCTTGCTGGCATGCTGCCACAACACCCTATTAGTACAACGTAGTTGATCGGTGACTATTTTTAATGTGACTTTAGCAAGGAAAATAGAGCTGCCTGATGATGGTTTGGGACCGAAACATGTCGGAGCAGTTTTTGTGTTTTAATGTGTAAATTTTATATAAGTGCATTAGTTGGTGTATTAATTGAGTAACTCGACAACAATAAAAACACAACATTTGTTTATCAAAATCCACAAACGTCTACATTTTTTCAGAAATATTCGACAATTATCAGGGAGAGTACAACTACATAAGCGACGAGTTTACAAATGTAAACGCACTATTATGAATGATATCGTTTACAATTTGTTGCGAGAATCCACTAATAATCACAAATGCAGCAGAACTCCATTTATCCGGACCCTGGTTATTCCGGTCGCCAATTATCCGGATCGGCTTGTTCCTTAAGGGTAAATAGCCCAGAATTCTAGAATTCCAACTTGCCGTGAAATTACCTGTTATCGGATCAAGTACAGTACAGTGTCATGTCTTCTATAACTTCCAGTCAGGCGTGGTAAAGAGGTTCAGAAGCAGGTACACACTCTAAATCAGTGTTTCTCAACCGCCGGGCCGCGGCCCTTTACCGGGCCCTGAAATCAATTATACTGGGCCGCGAGAGATTCTCCTGGAATTGATAACTAATTTAAATGTAATTTTATATTTGTCAATGTGCCACACAGTACACATAATTGTACTAATACTATTTATGATTATGCCATAATTAATTATTAATACTTGTGTTACTTTAAAGTATGAACTTAAAAAAATTGGAAAGGTACTGACCAGTAAATCCTTTGGTACCGGGCCCTCGTCTTATGTAATAAGAATTTACCGGGCCGCTGTCTCAAAAAAGTTGAGAAACACTGCTCTAAATAGTAACAGCTGAAATTCAAACTGCCAATGTTGGCTATTTTCAAAGAAAAATCAAATTATCCGGATTTTCTGCATATCTGAATGGCTCGCCGTCCTAATTAATCCGGATAAGTGGAATTCTACTGTAATACTCAATATATTCTGGGATACTGGCAGTGTCATCATTTAAAAAGAACTTTTCGCTCGCCTAAGAATGGGGAAATGGAAAGCCGTGCTGAAGGATATGACTAGAGCCCTCGGTCCTCTTCCTGGAACAGTGTAGCTGGTGAGGGAATATTTGCTGCTTCTTGGCAGAGCAGAACATCAGACATAGTCCCTCAAAACTGCTACCCCACATAACACCCTCTCTGCTAAACACATGTCTGGTCTCATTAAGAGTAGACAGGTCACCTGAGGTCACGAACAGGGATAAAACATGGCGGACCAGCTGGTACAAACACGTGCGACCCAACATGGCACCCATTTATTCACACACACTGATTTGAAGTACACTACTGCGTATAAATAATAAGCATTTAGTTAAATATGTATCAAAATTCTAGTAGAGTAACCGGAGATCAACTTAGCCCAGTCATCTGGAAGTGTTTTGTAGTATCTAAGAATGACTCTAGAATCCGAGGCAAATAATGAAAGTGTCACAGATTTTTGTGTTGTTACTATACCTGTGTTGAAGATTTTACCATCATTTATTAGAAACTTCCTATATTCAAGTGTAATAGTCCCTGATATTACCCAGTCTACATGAGGCCAACTATGCAATGGGGAGAGTTCGGTGGAGTCCGAAGTTGGTTGCAGTAACAACCATTGTTAACCGGTTGTATTCTCCCGAGTTACAAGTTCTTGGCGAAGAGACCTTTTCTATGATTGAAACAGACTTCACTCTTGAGATACAGCTGAGGCCGGAGACACAGCTGATTGTGGAGCATACAAAACATTGCACAGGCAGATGACGGCATTTCGATAAATTAAGACTTGTTTTCCCATAAGAATAAAGAAATATGCCAGGCTACCACAGAGGAGGCGAACAGATTAGCTTTACTCTTCCTTTAACCTCGGCGCTAGATGGGGTTTAGTGGTCAACGTCACGTCACTTCCGCTTTACCGCCGACAATACTCCGGTACCCTTTTTCAAGAGGCTGGTTGGGCATAGGCACCCGCCAGGACGGGTACGGAAAATTTCGCTCCCACGGGGTTTCGAACCCCGAATCGTTCACTGTAGCTCGTGGATATTGTACGAGTCGATCATACGACGGACACATGGCTAGATCTCTATGTATGTAATGTATGTATGTATATACGTATGTATTATGTATGTATGTATGCATGTATATATTTATGTATCTGTGCCTTGGTGTAACACTAGCCTATGTCAATATGCCATCCTTTTGACAGTCACTATACTGACTGAGCTACTTCTCCAAATAAATATTTCTTGATGCATAAAGTTACATTTACCCCTACCTAACAAGATTCCTTAGAGCCCGCTCACAGAAGTTGCAACCAAATCACAGCTAACATAACCACACATCTCGATACACTGCAGGTAGCAGGCAGCTATCTATCGCATTTTAAAGAATGTCGGATTCGTTTGATGTTCGGAAAAGGCTAAAAGGTGACATGATCCAACTAAGTGGAGAAAACATCTTTTAAGTTTACCTGGTCGTTTGTACAAGATAAAGCTTCTTCTGGTTTGGGCAATGAATAGTAATAGTATAAGGTTGATGGGCACGCCGTATTGTCGTTCTCAGTAGGGCCACCATTCCAACACCGTAACACAGAAGGCGGCAGTTCAGTCGTACTCAATGGAGCCACACGGATTGCTTATTGCATATTTTTGGTTGTAGGTTAAGTAGAAAGCGAAAACACGTTTCATAACCAAGTACTGTTCTCTCCAGTGGCGTAGCTACGTCTAACAGCGCGCGCGGCGAGGAATTACAATAACCGCCACTGATAAAAATTACGAACTCTAAAGTAATTACAACATTTATTGAGGTTCCTGAGTTTCCCTTTATTTGACTCAATAATTTAAAATTTGTTGAGAGTAGACGAGCTTTATTTCATTTATTTGTTTTTCCTCTGTGGGCCGGGATAGCTCAGTCGGTATAGCGACTCGCTACGGACTGGATGATCCGGGGATCGAATTCCGGTGTGGGCGAGAATTTCCGAACCCGTCCAGACGGGACCTGGGGCCCACCCAGCCTCCTATACAATGGGTACTGGGTCTTTCTCAGGTGTAAAACGGCCGGGGCGTCGCGTTGACCACCAACCCCATCTAGCGCCGAGGTTAAGGAAAGAGTAGAGCTGTACCTTTACTCCACCTCTGGGCCTTCGTGGCCTGTTACAGAGTGAACTTTACCTTTATCTTTACCATTCGTTTCTCCTCTTTATTTTTTCAACTTTTCAAATCTTTCGCCGGGGGAAGCCATACAAATCGCCCCCTTCAAAGTTACGCTCTTTGCTTTACCGACGGTTTCGCCCCGTAATCTTACACCACTGTATCTGTGAAATGTTACATCAGTAGAGTCCCACCTAACATTCCTAAACGAAATGAGGTGTTAGTAGGGTTAATCGAAAAGCAGGTTAATTCGCGGGAAAAAGTAAATGAATGAAAGCAAGATATTTCATCATAAATTTATGAAAGTCCCTTTATACTAATTAAACATGTTACTGACTTAACGATCACAAATACACCACATAAATTTAACCTCTAATTCTACTTAATTACTTATAGGCAAAAATTAATTTAGGTTAATTTGCTTAGGATATGTGCCCTATAATGTAATGGTTAAAAATGTCTACAATTTACGACGGGGCATTCATTTGTTTCGTATAATTTTCAGGAAACACAGTTGTTATTTCTCTAAAGAGTTTTGACGTTATGGTTATTTGTGTTGTTTATGTACCGTGCTTTGCGTAAAAGAACTGAGGCTGTAAATATTATTAAAATAAACTTAAATCTTTAAGGTGTGAGATACAGTAGAATTTCATAAGAAAATAACGAAGGTTAGTTAAACACACAAAACATTTTTTTTCGAGAAAAATAAACAGAAATTGATATATCCACAGAAACAAAACCCATTTTTTACATGTAACAAATGTTCATCCCGCTCCACATAAAAATAAGTACTAGAGAGACTGGCTTTGTGATCAATCTTCATGCAAACCTTTTATAAGTACTGTAGGGACACAATAGCTTAAGGAGTTTTGACAGCTCATAAAAGAGAAAAGAAACCACGTAATGCCCAATCATTTTTATATTTCTAAGTCACGTAGTACAAGCCGATGCAAATGAAAAGAACACGGGCTGTAACTTGTAGTGAATGGACACAGAGGGCAATAGGAGGGTTTTGTTCACACGCCGCAAATCAGATTAGCTAATGGTCGTTACACGTTCAAGACTGATACCCATTTAAATAACATGTTATTCGAAATTCATTTCCCACTGCACGCTAAACCTAGTGCGTCTCCGTCACAGAATGTAAAATTTGAATGCAGTTTTAGGGTTATAATTAGTGTTTGTAATGATAATTCTAGCAGAAACTTAAATAGGCTTTTAAGAAAATTCAGATTTCATAATGCTAGAGTTTTAAAGAGTAAGATAGCTTACATTTGATTTAAATATTCAGTTCGTACCGCTCAGTAAGCACTTTCCGTCCCGGTTTTCAGACCAGTCAGTGTCGTATAGAAAGACAATAGCTGTATTTTTTATTATAACAAAAAATACACAATTGTATTATAAGAGTATAAATCACAACAGTCTTGAGGGTCGTTTGACCGTGCATCTTCCTCATGAAATAAAGTGAAATACCAACTTGATGCAACTAGGTAATTTAATTGACGTATTCTTTAGCTCGACATGTTTCGGGTACATACGCCAATCATCATGAGCATTAGATGTTGAGCTGCAGCGTGTGGTTTTCTGCACCGAGTTTTTGGATGGGTGGTGGTCTTGAGAGCCGATGTGTAGGTCGTGTGTACGGTGCGGATGGTACCGTGCGAAGGCACACGTTCTTCAGATTGAAGCTGTTGGAATTCCAGCAGCTAGCTAGATAATTATGTGTCAGTAATTACATGCGTCCACGATGAGACCCCCGGATATCATTCAATTAATTGATTAGTTATTTAGCAGTTAATTACTTAATTATTTAGTCTTTTTATTAGTTTTTTTGGCGCAACTGCCCTCATTCACGAGGTTCCTAGATCACACGAAATGACACACCACAGTAAGTAGAACTCCTCTGGACGTGTGATCAGCTCGTCGCAGAGATCTCTACATGACAACACGCAACACTCACAACAGACAAACATCCATGCCTCCGGTTTGATTTGAAATTACAATCTCATCAGGTGAGCGGTCGCAGACCTACGCCTTAGAACAAGCTGTCACTGGGAGCGGTTTGTTAGCTGGTTAGTGAGGTTGTTTTCTTTTTCAATCATCCAGACAGCCAGCCAGCCAGGCAGTCAGTCAGTCTGTCACGTCTTTTAAGTTTCCTTTACATATAGCTAACCTTTCACTTCACCTAAATTTCGTAATACAGAAACTTTTTCTCAAAAGGGGATCACTTAACTTGTTGTTCGAATGGAACCGGGTTTGAATCTCAATCACATAGGAATGTTATGTGGATGTATCTTGGTTTTCTGCAGTCACATATCTAGAAAATGTCTTAAAGAATATATTCTTGATCTGTTGCCCAGTTAAGTATTGTCGATAAGCAAAATAGTTACAAATTATTTATTTAATACCGCCGTTGTATTGAAAGTACTGGACTCCCGCGTAAACGATTACACATTTCCGTACACAAACAATTCTGTCGGAGAGCCCTTTTAAAGTTCTAGGGTCATAAATTTGCACCAACATTTCTCACGCTTTCTCAAGATAATCACACAAGTAGAATCAATCCCCAGCAACACCGACATTTGCACAGTTGAGGAATCTTTCGAAATTAAGCGATTTTACGCATTAGACTTCCATACAAGATGCGAAACAAAATATCAATAATGCCTGAAAGTTTCTAAATCTTTCGGTCTGTATCCCTTATCTCGCGCTAGTGATCGACTTCTTCATCTTCTTCATCAGCTTCTCCTCCTTCCTCTCTTCGTCGTCATAACCATCTTTTTCTTCTTTTCCTTCTCAAGTGCTACAGCCGTTTGTGGTGGACCTTGGTTTCCAGTACAATCTTCTTCCATTCCCGATGGTCTCCGGCCATTGCCTGCCTCTTACTTAGTTCCACTACATTTACGTCCTCTTCAACCCCCCCATCTCTCCGTCGTTTACGTGGTCTTCTTGTTTTCTTTGTTCCTTCCATTGTAAATGTTTCCTTTGGCTATGGTTTTCGTTGGTTTAGCATTCCTTCAACATGACCATGCCAAATTAGCCGGTGGGATTTTGTGTTTTTTACAACATCTTCCCCTTGTAATATAACCTTCATTTCCTTGTCTTTTCTTATTCCCCAATATTCTTCTTCCTGTACAGGTCTATATACTTGTTTGCCTTCTCAGCAGTCAAAAAACCGTTACTTGATTTGTTTCCGTGTTTTCTTGAGGCATCTGTAGTGTCTTTGGCAGGATACGGGGCAAACACAGACTGTCTAAAAGAACTTTTGTTACAGCAGCCATTGAGCGTTAGGAAGAAACAGTCCTGCAGATGACGTGGTGTAAAGTTACTAGTAATATGGCTTATGCAGCTGTGTCTGAAATGGCGTATAATGAATTACAATACCGTTAATGATCGTACACACAGTCATTAACAAAACGTACAGCGTGAATTGAGGTTCGCAGTTGTAATAATAGATTTTCAGATATTTTCTTATATGATAGCGTTATCTGATTGAATACCAAACTACACGATGTCATATCCCAGAAGATTTCAATCTTTATCAACACCCCTGTGAAATGCTCAAGTTTCGTGAGATTTTATACGTTAATGCCTACAGCCAGAATTGTTACACTTAACGTGTGTACCGTAATTTATCAGAAACAGAATAGGGTAGTCGACTTGCTACGAATCGGACGATACGGAGTTCGAGGCCTGGCAGACGAAAGCAAATTCCTTTCTTCCCGAACCTTCAGACCATTCCGGTCTTTTAATCAAGGGATACCGGAATCATTTCCCGGAAGTAAATCGAAGATAGCGCGAGTTTGACCACTCGCCTCAAATCTAGTGTCCAGGTTAAGAATGAGTGGAGCTTTACCTCTACCTTCCAATACGGTTTAATGAATTAGAAAGAGAAAAATATTACCAGGTGCATCCCTTTGCCAAGAAAGAAGAAATCTTTGATTTTTGTCGAAACTATGATAGTTTTTTACTCAACTGAGTTTGTTTTGAAGGGCAAGATTGGCGTAGGTGTAACTCTTCTCACTGGTATTAGAAAGGGGTCTGGTTTGAATCTCGGCTGGGACAGGAACTGACATGTCTCGGCTTTGTCATGATTTTCCTAAAATAGCCTATGAAAATTCCAAGAGAATATCTCGATTAGGCCATGATGATCTCTTTCCTTATTATTTCCTATTTATAATTTATCAGCCAACTTATAATTCGACACTGTATGGCCCTCCATTTTTTTGTCTTTAAATAACACATATAATATTATGGTCTGTTTAGACTTTACTCAGCTAGATGGACTGACATTTTGTTTTATATGCACACTTCAAGTAAAAAAATCATGTCCGATTGACTTGTGTGATCAAAAGACTCGGAGCCACAGTGAGGAGCTGCCAAGAGAATTTCAAACCCAAGCTATGTCTTCTAAATCCTGGAGATGTCACGTCATCGGGTAGGGTAGGGGGTCGTGTCCGCTTAGCAGGGGGCACTTAACAAAAGTTCCATGTTAACAGAGTAGAGATAGGGGACTCCGACTTTACTTTCGGTTAACGAGGAGGTCTGCAAGATATCACCGGACCTCCCACAGGGAAAACCCATGCGATCGTATCAGCTACCTGAAATACGGACACATTTTTTGGCACTAGCTCATAAAAAACCACGCACGGAAGAAAGTGTTCACCCTTTCTTTAGCGACATTTAGAAGCGAATAATACTGTTACTGTATAACACTTTAGTATTCTTACTTGCACGTTTATTATGTTCCATAATTACCACTTGCTTTAACTGCAAAACGAAATATCGACTTTCAGCACACAAACCGTTTATTGGCCTCAGACTATCATAAAAACGACTATATTCATTAGAAGACTTAGACCAGGGGTTCACAAAATTCCAATTCCCAAGTGGCCATATCGAGTAGATCTGAACGATCGCTAATAATACTCTCTATCTGTTGGTCCACAGTACGGAACTTGCTTTACATCACTTTTCTGAGGCGTGTAATGGTAGGGTTGTTACATTTTTGGAAAATCTGTAAAATCTTGTCATCGGTTATCCTTATAATGTACATTCAATGGGAGGAACGCGGTGGCGCAGTTGGTTGAAGCACTGAGCTACAAGCCGGAATATCGCGGGTTCGAATACCGATGGTCTCATTCGAATTTTTTATTAACATAATCCTTCAGAAGCACTGTGGCCCTGGGGTTGACTCAGCCTCTAAAAGAAATGAGTACCAGGAATATTTCCTGGGGGGGGGGGGGGGGGGAAAGGGGGCGGGGGGAATAGGG
>Ga0123354_10016770_pt1 | contig 11478 bp, 9 predicted proteins | sample TergutLab28metaG_2_FD_97872 | JGI IMG/M metagenome (GOLD analysis project Ga0123354, IMG submission 97872) | Labiotermes labralis P4 segment gut microbial communities from Petit-Saut dam, French Guiana - Lab288 P4 | ecosystem: Host-associated > Arthropoda: Insects > Digestive system > Gut ... | reverse complement strand
GTTGCGCTGACCACGTGACACCCCTCTATCCGCAAAAGTTGGCACTAACTTCGCCGACCGGCGGCGGCCGCTCTGTCGGTATAGTTCGCGTGCGGACTAAGGCCACGGAGTTTTTAGTTTTAGAGTACTGGTAATCAATATTAAAAATTCGGCGACATGTTACTGAACCATCATCAGGCCAAATATCAAAACACACTACTGGTACATTTAGCGAGTAGTGTGTTTTGATATTTGGCCTGATGATGGTTCAGTAAATCGAAAACACGTCGCCGATTACCAATACATGTTGTATGATTGTTAAATGGGTGCAGGAATATGCGGAAACATTGTACAACCTGCTAATATATATATATATATATATATATATATATAGTGTTATTGACTGAATTACTGTATTATCGGAAAATTCTGCTGATTTCATTTATAACAAAGAGGTTTACGAGGAAAAGAGACCGTGGGTCGCTCTGAGACATTGTTATCCGCCTACGAAATTATATGGTGTCGTCAGTTGGAGCCAAGAGATTACGAGCTTGTGGCTTATTTTCATAAAATGTCTGTATCTCAGAATATGTGGCGTCGATGGTCAAAAGAATGGTGAAATGTGAACTGTAAATATTTGGTGTGTCGAAGTTCTGGCTGTGTATTTGCTTTGGACGACGATAGGTCAGATTGAGGATGGCTAAGGTCATGGCTGAGATTCGAGCCGAATTCCTCCCTAGTACAAGTGCAGAGGGGTGCGACTGTACCGACCTGCTAGATAACACAAGCTTATGCTGCGTGGTTCAGTTAAGACAAAACAGGGAATGTACATATGACGTAATATTTAGACACGTTCGCCTTCCCATTGTTGCTGTGCAAGAGCAGTCAGGATTACGTACTGTGAATGTGAGCCTATAGCCTTAGGTTTTCAGCATGCAATGTGCTGGCGCCTTACTGCCATGTATGCCGTAGTCCGGGCCTACCATAATTTTCCATTTCATCTCACAAATGGCACGAATTTGAGTAAAACGTTACTGAGCACAAAATGTATGATTTGATTTTCTGTACGAATTTTGTCTGAAGAATTTCTCACTCTGAAGAAGAAATCAAAGACATATTACCATAAATGTACATAGGTCATCATGTAAAGTAGCTGTTCATCTTGACAGATTTTAATGGAATTTGAATTTCGTCGACGGATTTTCAGATAATACCGCCATATCAATTTTATAGGTTCCCTGACTGTGTATTAAAGAATGTTATATTCTTACGTAATGGAACAACAGACGCAAATTTATAGATATTTTCAATCACATATCAATAAAAGTATGTGATAGAAAATATTTGTGCATTCGTTGGTTCGTAATGTAAGTATTTGACACTCAAATATCAAATTTCAAGGAAATCCGTCGAGTGGGAGCCGAGTTGTTACATGCGGACGGACGGACGGATAGACGGACAGGACGAAGCTAATGGACGCTTTAAGCATTTTTCAAGGGCGCCTAACAAAAACGAGAATCCCAAACGTTGCGGCCTCCCTGGTGTATGATATCATGTTCGGAAGCAATTGATTTCTTGCATATATGTAACAGGTAGTTGCCGGCTGAAGTTATCCTGTAGTAGAAGTTTGTTTTCCCCATGCGAGAGAACACGTTGAAGCTTATGTACTGAAGATAAATAGAACATCCCATCAGACGTGATGGTTGAATTAGACTTCTGTGTTACCAGCATAAAACGCCAACTTGTATTCCATTGACAGAGTACCTACCAACTTACAAAGGCTCACCTTCCATTCCATTAACCCCAGGGGCACGAGATAAGCGGCATATAAACCGCCGCCGCCGCCGCCGTCGTCGTCGTCATCATCATCATCATCATCATCATAGTCATCATCTCCATCATGATTAAGATCATCCTCATTGTCATGAGATATACACGTCATCTGATCAAACGCAAGGAAAGTACGTTCCAGCAGCTTTCATTCGACATCAAAATTAACCCTCTGTGGCGCTGATTTCATTGACCCCGAAAGCAAGGACTGTCGCGTTTCATCTGTCTGGCGCTGAAGGTGTGAGCTCGTGGAATTAGCAACAGACGATGTCCGTTTACGACGACCCTGTTTACGAAGTTTATTGCCTATGGTGTTATCATGGATTGATTAACGACAGACTTTCATTTACGACAGCTCCTCCCACATGACGGCCCCACAGGACACGGTAAAAATGAGTCGAACAACTCTACGTAGGAATAATTACTTCTACGTCGGAGACGGTCTGCTTTTGGACGTCACTTAGTACACAGCATGTACTGTTATAAAACGTGTTTGTGCTTTTTTCGAACCGTTAAGTGGTACTTAACTAGAAATGACACAGAACGAACAAACACCTCGCAGTAGATTCCTTTTTCAGAAGGTAATATTTCTTCACAGTCTTTATATGGAACATCTCCGTTGGTCGATATTCAACATGAATATTTCTTCAGCTAGTCGAGAATTTCCCCGCATTTTTTTTAAATGAAAACCGGAATTTCATTAAACACCATTTGTTCCTGTCCTCAGCTAGATGAGTATAGTCCAGTACCCTATCCTGTTTCTTGAAGATCCATTTTAATGTTATCCTCTCGTCTACACCCAGGTCTTCCAAGTGGTCTGTTTCCCTCAGGTTTCGTAACTAAAACTCTGTGTGCACTTCTTTTCTCTACTTACAAGCCACGTACCCAACTTGTTTAACCCTTTGACGCCTAATGTCAACTATAGTGGTCGTACCACACCGCTAACCTCTAAAGTTGCATTTTATATATTTATTCAACAAATATAGGTACTGAATATTTTAAACATGGTATATACTGTCTGTTTTTTTTCTCTTCAAAATACAGTTTGTTTCATAATTCTAACATATTTGGTTCCTGTATTATTCACATTTTATATACAGAATGTGCTAAAATTAGAAAAAATAATTCCGGCGCCAAAAGGTTAATTCTTCTTCATTTCGTCACCCGAATAATATTTGTTGACGAGTACAATCCATAAGTTCTCCATTATGAAGTGTCCTGTTACCACTTCCATCTCAGGACCAGTAACCAATTACTTTCTACCTTTTTTTTACGTTTGACCGTGTTCTTCAGGTTCGTAATGTCTGACACTCTTCTACGTGAGTTTCAGGACTTGACACAACATTTAAAACTATTCACATTTTGTATCCAAATTCTTGTATCAGAATCATTTCTGACAGGAGTAATTGCTGAGCAAATAAATTCTTCACTTTTACAGAAACAAGCCCGTCGTATTTATCAACGTTGATGCTGCTGCATGCACTGTGCACCTGTTTTCTTGTCACTAGCTAAACGACATTCGTTGCTTCGCGTTCCGTTGTTGAGTACGGCTTTACCGTAATGGAAGTAGCTTCTTTGAGATGATACCTGGAACCAGGCAGAGGCGTTTGCCCCTCTCTAGAGCCTACATTAAGCTTCTTGATTAAGAAGTAAAAACTGGAGGTCTGTAACGCTGAAACTACATATAATTTTGGACAATTTCTGTGTACAGTATCCCAGTATTATTTTTTTTATCTTTTGTCTGGAATTTTACCAACTAAGTCCATATAACAGACCGATCCCAGTGGCCGCGCGGTCTAAGGCATGGCTCTGCGGCCACTCGCCTGCTGAGATTGTGGGTTAGAATCCCATCGGGAGCATGGATGTCTGTCTGTTGTGAGTGTTGTGTGTTGTCAGGTAGAGGTCTGTGCGACGAGCTGATCACTCGTCCATAGGAGTCCTACCGACTGTGGTGCGGCGTTTGTGTGAACTAGAAACCTCGTGAATGAGGAGGCCCTGGCCCACTGGGGGGGGGGGGGCTGTTGCGCCAAAAACGCCAAAAACCAACAAACAAATCTGTGTAAGAGAGTCTTGGTAGACAAGCCAGTAGTCGCTCGAAGCAGCAACCGGCATTTATTCCGTACCAAACTAACTTAGAAGTAACAAACTTAGAGAAGAGACCTACTGAACATAACGTTGATTTAATTTTTGCACTAGTGATAGCAAAGTTTTTGATGTTTTAAAAATATTGCCTATGTTTGCTGTTTGCTCTAAAACGGCGAGTCGAGAAAGGTTTTTCCTTTTCGTTGTTGTAAATTTGGTCATGTCCTTTCGTGTTTCGTGCAGATGGTTGCAGAAGAAATCTTCGTTCTTTTGGAATATTGCGCTCCGAAACTGAATGTTTGAACGTCTGACACGGTCTTGAGTCGCTGGGCAAAAAGCTCTCAGTGACGGAAGAACAAAGATCCCTACTGCAACGGTTTGAAAGCATGAACATTCAGTTAGACTGCTTCAGATTAAAGCAGGTAACTTCGCAGAACAGTTTTATTGCAGAAAAGTGACATGATTATTTATCACAAAACCTTAATGAAAGGTTTTTACTTACTACTGTAGCGATTTCCGGTCAACACTGTACATGGTGGCGCCTTTCATTCCACCGTGAGAAAAGGCCACAGGGCCCTGACAGCTCCTAGACAAGGAATCTGCTTGAAATTGAAAATGCCTTCCACGCAATGGAACTGTATGATACTGAAACTAATTATAGCTTTCACACAAAAGCAGTAGGCGGGTCGCACGACATCTGCACCAAATGTCACTTTCCAGATTAAACACTTTTCTTCTTTAAGGTAGTTATTTACTGCTTAGCCCAGCAAATTAACATCATAGGAAAAGGCCAGAAGCTGATTTATTACGTTCAAATCCAGTTTGTCCTGAAATTCTTGGACCTTCCTAATGGCATATTGCAAAGTTTATATGAATATGAGATCTGCGCTATTCTGAGATATTACGCAGCGCATTGTGGTAATTCCTTATCGACGTTTCGGAACAGCCTTTCCGTCCCATCTTCAAGGGTCAAGAAATCCAAAATATTGGATCTTGGATGTTGAATTTCTTGACCGTTGAAGATGGGGCCGATAGGTTGTTCCGAAAAGTCGGTAAGGAATCGTAGCAATTGACCAAATTAATACACAAAAGTCCAGAACCAAATTTTGTCAAAATTCTTTAGTCTCGTAGGTGATGGACACAACCTTCCTATAGGTATTAACATTCGTAAATAATGTCCGTCACCATTCACACGTGACTCCACAGTAAAAAAAAGTAAAAGAAATACCTTGGAAAAGATGAAAAAATTAATGTAAGTTTGAAACCTCAGAATGGGTATAAAAGAATCCACCAAATAAGGATAGAGAGGAAGAGGATGTAAAAGCAGAAGTAGTGTAGAACAAAGGCGCTGAGGAAGGATCGCAGAACATGCACAAGAATCTTAGCAACTGACCAACTTAATGCGCACCGGACATCCACCTACAGAATGTGACGATACCAGATGCTGTATAATACAATTTGACGTCCTGACGATGAACACAACAGTGCTCGAAACATGTAGAGGAATTTAATAAACTTATTAAAAAAAAACAAGAATTTATGCATTAAGTTGGTCAATTGCTAAGATTATACTGAGATGCATGGTCAGCAAAACATTTAAAAAAAAATCGGTAGGCAAATAACACTACACGCAGCATGATACCCACGCAGCATGATACCCACGCAGCATGATACCCCAAAAGAGCGCAGATATCGTCTTATTCGCGACAGAACCCTGAAACCACTCTGTTTTGAATATTTTATGCGTAGTACTTGATTAAGCGTCGTGCATCTAAACCGTATTAACAACGTAACATTTCTAGATCTTGGTGAGATACGGAACCATGTATAATATTGCGTCTGTGGGTAAGTAGGATTTTGTATACAACATTTTGAGGTGCGCGGTACGGTACTCCGTGTAATTGATGCCTCTGCCCAGTGTAAGAGCTCCAGGCTGTGTTCACCAGAATTAGTGAGTTGTTACGTGTCGAACTGCTTGCCTTGTGAAGATACTCACATTACCTCTGCATATTAACTTTGCAAAACACTGATAGTGGTTTGTTGGCACCCTCACCAGCGTTATTTCGGTGCAATACGACTGCACACATCGAACATCGCTGCACACAGCTTGCACTCTATCCCCATATCGCCACTCGTCTACGTCTGAGTGTGAAAAGTGTTGGGTCTTGTGATCGTGCCTGTGACTGTAATGTGACCTTTTATTGTTTCGTAGTTATGCACCGGGACCGCGGTAGCACAGTGGTTAATGTGCTGTGCTACAAATCGGAAGGTCGCTGGTTCGATCCCAGCGATCTTCCGATCGCACTATGGCCCTGGAGTCGACTCAGCCTCTAACAGAAATGAGTACCAGGAGCATTTCTTGAGGGTACGTTACAGGCCTGGAGTGGTGCAGAGGGTTCCAGGAAGTTAAGGTTCCCAGATTTCATGACAACGGCACAGGATGGTTGTAAGGTTGTCAGCCTTACGCACCGGCGGCCGGTGCGTAAGGCTGACAACCTTACAACCATCCTGTGCCGTTGTCATGAAATCTGGGAACCTTAACTTCCTGGAACCCTCTGCACCACTCCAGGCCTGTAACGAGACTGCTTTACATTTAGTTATGCACCATCGTTTCGGAAGATCCTCTTTCCTCCATCTTCAGGGTAGTAGAGTAAGCGAGGCCAATTGTTTTCTCATATAACCAGTCCTTATATTCCGTATTGATCTTTCCACGCTAGATTCATTTCTATACCCTCACGATGGAGGCAGCAGATTCCTTCAGAAATTTGGCACATATCTACTAGCAAAACGGCTGGGCGCCTGTGAACTTTAAGGGTCTCATCATAAGCTTTACATTCACGGACGAATTTACTTGCTTAGTTTAAATGGGTTTAAGTCCTTCGTCCCCCTAAAACACGCAGCAACAGAATGGTTCTATTTATTCTTATATGTTACTATTAATACGCACTTCTTCCAACGGACGTATTTCAAGGAACATAGCCCAGGTTCAAAAGCCTGCAGTGTTCCAGCTGCACAAGAATCTCTCCGTATTTTGTGGGAACTAAAGGTTCATTACAGTGCCCACAACAGCCCGCCACCTAGTCCTTGTCTTTAGCCCTGTGATTCCAGTCTTCACCTCCCCATCTTATTTCTTTATGATAGATTTTAATATTATCCCGTCTACTTATAGGTTCTCCAAATAATTGTTTCCTTCCAGATCCACATCAAAACGCCGCACGATTTTCTCTTTGCCCTTTTGCGTGTCGCATGTAACGGCCATTTTTTTTCCTCCCTGATTTCATTATCCTAATAATATTTGGTCAGAAGTGCGAATCATGAAGCACTTCGTTGTGCATTTGTCTCCAGTCTCCTGTTACTTCCTTCTCGTTACGTCCAAATATTCCCCTCCGCGCTGATAAAATTTTAACGTTTATCAAAAGGTATACAAGCTGTCTTTATGTCGCGATACTGCACTACGTTGCGTTAACGAGACATTGATCTATAGGCTTTTTGATTCTCGAAGCATTTACTTCTAACTCCACCTTATTATCAGCAGCTAATAAAGTTGCTGTGTTTATATTTATATTATTTATGTTTCGCCAAATAAATTGTCATCGGCGTAGTCTGAAGCTTTTCCCCCATTCAATATCATCCCCCCCCCCCCAAAGTTTCTTGGACTCAGGTAGTATAAAATTGTGAAAGGAGTTGAAAAGCAATGATGATAACGTATCATCTTATTTGAGACCGTTTAATTCAGGAAACGTGTCAGAGAAATAATTTCTTGTCCTGACTTTAGTAGGTTTTATTGAAATATATTAAATTTAACCCAATTATTTGCACGTGTGCCGTGTGACCGAAATCATGGAGAATATTATACAAAAATTTCCTTCTTACAGAAACATAAGCTGTCTTGAAGAATTGCCCGTGTGCTGCCCGATTTTCTTTCCATTTTGTCTGCGGTATCTCCTGAATGCAGACGGGTGTTCTCTTACGTCATTTTCTGTACTGATCATTAGAAATAATTTCGATCACGTATTGATTGTAGGTTAAGAGAGAATGCTGGCGTGTGCCGGGTATTCTGATACCACTGTATCACTTGTATTGACGTAGATGTCTGGAAGTTAGTTGGGACCATTTGCGTATGAATCTGCTCGGCAGATGATGTTGATTTTATTTCACTAGTGTTTTTCGCTTTATCTCTTGACACACAGAAGCCAAGTAATAAATTTATACTCGAAGAAGCAGACTACTGTTTGTAGTAATCTCTTGTGACAGTTTTCATACCTTGAAGGCGATTCACGATCAGCCAGGTTTCTCAGAGAGGAGTCGCTGTGGGAATGGCGTAGTGCGAATGGTGAGCGTAAGCCTTAACAGTTGATGATGGTAATAAATAAGAAAATAAATAGCGTGTCTGGATCTCCGTCATCTGTTCTGTTTCTACAAATGAACTGCAAAATTCGCCCGACATTATTAAAGGCAGTAGGGTGTTTCGATTTAAGCGTTATTGAGTCAGACGGCAGCAACGCGTCGACTGTGCCATTGTGACGTAGAGTCTAACCTTAATTGCTATTTGCACAGTTTTACAGCCGTTTCGTTTTATAATAATTGCATTTACTCTGTTATAATTGTCATACTGACTACTGTTTGCAAATACTACCATCCTCAAAAGTCGTAATTCTTCTGTTTCATTTGAATTTTGGAAGAAGTCGCATAGACTACGAAATAGATGGCCGAGAAGACGTGGTTAGATTTATGGAAGGGGAAAGAGACTTTCTGTTGTCCAGAACGTCTATACCGGCCCTATAGCCCGCTTGGCCTCCCATTTAAATATTTCCTGGGTACCTTTCCCGGCGGGAATTCAACCGGGGCTTGAAGCTGACCAATCACCCGCATCGAGGTTAATAATAAGTAGAACTGCACTTCCACTGCCCCGTATTCCTTCATTGTATACACAGGGACAACTTCACTTTGATTTTCGGAACCGAGATTGTAGTACGCCATTTTCGCTCCTCGCTTCAGTGTTCCTCGGACTTAGAGGCTGAAGTTTTTCGTCAAATATGAAATATTTTATGGTCCACGTTGCACAGTCCAATGAGCACATAACCTTGCACCATTTCGCTGCTGGGGTATTTTGGGGCGTGGGCGTTTATCCAACTTTTATGAGGCGTTTAAAGAGGAGAAGTTATAAACTCTTTTATTAGCTCTTCTTGTCCGTCCGCTCGCATCTAAGAGGACCAAAACCACCACAATGCATTGATCGAACTTTATACGATACACCGGAACTTTTTTTCCAATTTTTTTTTTGTTTGTTTAATGTCGATCATTTTCAGGGCCCTTATACTCAATCGCTTACGTCAGGCGTGTCCAACCTTTATTGGCAAAGGGCCACAACTGTTATTGGGATCTGGTCCACTGGCCTCACATGTAAACATTGCAGTAATTGGTATATTATTATTATTATTAACTGCAATTGGGTTGTCACCCGGTGGCAGTAGTTATTTTACATGCATACAAAATATGAAACTGGTTAATAATAAATTTAAGTCGGGAGGGCTACATGAGAAGCGTGTAGTGGCAACTTGGAATCTTGGGAACCATCTCAGCATTTGCTTTTAGACATAGGGAAACCAAGAAAACCCTATATTATTAAATAATATTTATAACAGGTACATATGTGTGCAATATACGAATGTGTCCGCGGGCCGCATGAAGTCCTATTGCCGTTGGTTGGACATCCCTATTCTCCACAAAGTTTCACGCTGGTTTTATTGGGTATTAGGCACATTTTTATAGAACTGAATACACGAAACACGTCAGATATTTCAAGCCCAGTGTTGATTTGTGTACCATGACGTGCAGCATTAAGAAACTTCGCTTTGTTGTTTGTTTGTTTGTTTCTAATGACTCCCAGGATAAACAACAATTACTTCACTGTACAGTATTAATCATTGGGTCTTTGTAATGGGCACGAACAGTGTTCTGTGTCATGTAGCAAACAATTTGTAATATAATATGGATGGAACTCAGTGTTCACAGCACAGTTTTAAATACACAAGTATGTCTTTGTAGGATCTCGCTTTATTTCAGTTGAATTACGTTTATGGGTTGAAGAAGTATGACAGATTTTTATGACAGTAGATGTTGGTATATATCATTTATATTACACATGTATTATCACGTGTGAATTTAGATCACTTTACCACTTTTTAAGTTCCCTGCACTACCTGGGGTAGAAAGTGTATTTTGGAGCGTATGTTGCCAAGTATTGAATAAAATGGGTGACTTTATAGTCGGTTTTCCCGTAAACAAAACTTACGCGTCTCGGTTCGGCCCGACTTGACTAGAGACCGTCCTTTTCTCCTTCACTGCCTGCTGGTAACAAATCTCATTCTACGCAGGCATATGTGGGCCGGGATAGCTCAGTCGGTATAGCGACTCGCTACGGGCTGCACGGTCCGGGGATCGAATCCCGGTGGGAGGGGGAGATTTTCCGCACCTGTCCAGATCGGCCCTGGGGCCCACCCAACCTTCTGTACGATGGGTACCGGGTCTTTCCCGGGGGTAAAGCGGCAGGGGTGTGGCCTTAACCACCCACCCCATCTAGCGCCGAGGTTAAGGAAAGAGTAGTGCTATACCTCTGCTCCCCCTCTGGACCTTCGGGGCCTATTCTAAGTTGAACTTTACCTTTTTTACTTTACCTTTATGCAGACACGTACTTTTCCGTGTACGTTAGTGATATTCTGTAACCTACACTGCTGTATTGGTCTGAACGAAGTCAGTGGTTATGTGCCTTGCACCGTCGCAGGCAGCCCCCATTCAATCGATTTGCATTGCATGTGGCCTACATATGCCTATAGGTTAGGGCAGTTACAGCTGAGAGACGTCGCGGTAAACGAAACGTGCATTTCCCGTGCCACATTCTGCTTGTGTCTGCAGTCTTGTGAGGATGGGGGCCTTGCGATGGACTTTCGCCTGTCTAGACTGTCTAGCTCTTGATTTAGAAAGTGATGTCGAAGCTCAAGTTGGACTCCAGCGCCAGGAGGAATGTCATTCTTCTTTCAAACTTCAGTTACGCGTTCTTTGCACACAGCAAATGAGACACTTATTTAGGCGCTGATTCCGTGTGATAACATTCAGTTCTCCCTTTTCACACATATAATGAGCTCTGCCATGTGTCCTTCTTGCACTCCAGATGAGGTCCTAAGCTATTCATAGGCTCGTATTATAGAGCTTGATATGAAATCTGTGAGAGGGTTGGAAGCCCTCTGCACCCTGCACCCCATCCCGCTTCGCATCTTCACATTTTCACCTCATTAGCGGCTCGCAGAGGGTTGGTCGATATATACCAGGCGACATCAGCGCCCCTGGCGGGAATTCGCTGTGGCGTGAGCTGAACTGAGCCGTGTTGTAATCACACCAGACGGCCATGCTAGAGTGATATAAATCAACGACACACAGTGCTTGCCGGGTTCGTCCTTCTGTTTCATGCCCCCCCCCCCCCCCCCTCCCCCCTTTGGCCGGCCCCCAAACGAAATAGTTCTTTTTCTAAAATGGTTGTGGGTCCTGCACCCCCCCCTCCCAGCCCCCAAGACCGCCCCCACCCCTTTC
>Ga0123354_10016769_pt1 | contig 11478 bp, 12 predicted proteins | sample TergutLab28metaG_2_FD_97872 | JGI IMG/M metagenome (GOLD analysis project Ga0123354, IMG submission 97872) | Labiotermes labralis P4 segment gut microbial communities from Petit-Saut dam, French Guiana - Lab288 P4 | ecosystem: Host-associated > Arthropoda: Insects > Digestive system > Gut ... | reverse complement strand
TTATTCAACCACACCCTTTGATGAAACACACTAGGTGTTTTTTTTTTTTTGGAGTGGGGGGGAAAAAAGGGGTGGGGGGTGTGTTGGGGGGGGGGGGGGGGGAGAGTTGACCATACCCTCAATTTCAACCTTCAAAAAAGGTGACTTGAACTGGGCTGACCTTCAGGAACCAAACTATTGCATAAGCAGATTCCTGCCCTTACTGTTTACATTCTGACATGAAACTTGGCAGTTCATGAGCCATAATGCATTTTAGACTTGCTTGCTGTTCAAACACATACATTAATAGTATATACCAAAGTAAGTGCAGTTGTGGGACAAGAGATATTGCTGGAAACCAGATATTAAATCATATTTATCAAGTAATCATAATTTTGAGGAATGTTCACAGTTCACTTTACTACTATATATTTCCGTCAACACAACTGTAATAGAATATAATATTAATGCAACATATTTTGACTTACAGTAGTTATCTTCAGGCTAAGAACTTATTGCTTTACAAGGTGGTTGTGCGCATTTGGGATCCCATATGGCTTACAGTGCTTTTTATACACAATGTGACTAATATTTACTATGCTATTATAAGTAGTGTTAAGTGTGTGGCATGCGCAAAACTACTTGTGTCCGTTGTTCTGCTGCTTTTTGAGCTCAGTTGGAGTGGGGTGGGGTGGGGTTTTTTTTGGTCCACTTGTACTTCTGTATGTTTCTGCTTCCTGTTTATGGGGCGGTTGCGCCTCGTATTTCTGCAGTTGTGAAATCGGATATTTTTATGTTTTGTTGTGATAGTCTGAGTATTGTGGCTTGCGTAAGTTTTGTAAAGTTGTATTACTTACAGTCCCTCTGGCTTCCCTCGACTGAGTTATTTTTAGCTGTTCGGTTGCGGTGGAGCTGTGCTTCCCCTGTAAGGGTCTTCTTGTGCTATGGTTTCAAATATTTCATCTTCTCTGACCGTTAGTTTGTCATTGATTTGGTTGCCAGCTTTGGTTTTTTTGTATATGTGGAAGCCTTCTAGTGTGTCCAACATTTTACCTTCCTTTTTCACATGGACGACCTCCATTATGTCTTTCATGTTTACCTTCCATAGGAGAGTTCAGCAAGAAGAAAAGACAAAAAGACAAAATGAACAAGCACAAAAACAGAAATGGGCAAAGTTCACATACATTGGAAAAGAGACCAGCTTTATTACAAAATGATTTAAGAGCACAAATGTGAAGATTGCATTCACTACCAACAACACAATTGAAAAGCGCTTAGCTGTGAAGCAGGAAGCCCCCAGAGCAAATATGACAGAAGTGGAGTGTACCAGCTAACGTGCCCTGAATGCAAAATGAAATATACAGAGCAGACAGGAAGACCATTCAGAGTCAGATTTCAAGATCATGTGTAGGACTTTAAATACAATAACAGTAGATCAAAATTCACCCAGCACTTTTATAGACAATAAACATGCCATCAGAAACATGGAAGACATAATGGAGGTCGTCCATGTGAAAAAGAAAGGTAAAATGTTGGACACACTAGAAGGCTTCCATATATACAAAGAAACCAAATCAATGACAAACTAACGGTCAGAGAAAATGCAATATTTGAAACCATAGCACAAAAAGACCCTTACAGGGGAAGCACAGCTCCACTGCAACCGAACAGCAAAAAATAACTCAGTCGAGGGAAGCCAGCCACCCCTGCAAGAAGGGTAAGCTACAGAGGGACAGAAGCCCAACCCAACCCACCACTACACCAAGGAAACCGGCAACCACCTCACAAAACTGTAAGTAACACGACTTCACAAAACTTACGCAAGCCACAATACTCGGACTATAACAACAGAATATAAAAATATTCGATTTCACAATTGCAGAAAAATGAGGTGCAACCGCCCCATAAACAGAAAGCAGAAACATACAGAAGTACAAGTGGACCAAAAAAAAAACCCACCCCACCCCACTCCATCTGAGCTCAAAAAGCAGAACAACAACGGACACAAGTAGTTTTGCGCACGCCACACACTTAACACTATTTATAATAGCATAGTATTAGTCACATTGTGTATAAAAAGCACTGTAAACCATATGGGATCCCAAATATGCACAACCACCCTGTAAAGCAATAACGGTTCTTAGCTTCGCCTGAAGATGTCTATTGTGAGTCGAAACATGTTGCATTAATATTCTATTATAGTTGTGTTGACGGAAATATATAGTAATAAAGTGAATATATAGATACACTATGGGATTACTGTATTCAAGTTCACAGTTATTACATTCTATAGAGGTTAGGCTTTCTGTATTGTGTGTATTATGTACGTGCCTATAGTCTGAAGAACATCCTTTGCGTGCGTGAGCGTATGAATATTAGCGATTTCCCTGTTGCTACCCTTGTATTACAAGTACTGTTCTTATGGTGCTCACGGGTTGAGAGTGGGTGGATCTAAGGGGTACACCAGGTTAGGTGCTTCTTGACCTGGAAACGGAACCGCCTTCCGAAACGCCTCTTTTAAAAAAAAAAAAAGCTGACGTACGGCGCTTCATGCGTAAAGTTAGGAAACCTCAAATATTGAAGCGTCAAATTTTAGGAGGGCTAATAGCCTCGCTTTGCATTGGAGTAAATATGGTGATTACTGCAAGCACTGTGTCGTTTGTACAGGCAGTCCTTGCTGAACGTTGCCACCAATGAGGGTTCTTTGGAACATTGCGACACGTAACGTACTGCATAGCATGTATAGTGCGCAGTTATACGTGGACTGCGGAAATAAATTACCGTTATCAGTTAAAATTAGATGAACTCTGTATTCTGTTGCCATCGGTAATACATTCCCAAACGCTGCGACAAAACGGTCCTTTGCGCGTAATCGTAAAACATTTAGCCATTGCATAACGTGTTTCAAGTAATGAACCACAGTGCCCAAGAAATTCCAGAGGGAACATGATATGAAACTCTTTCATCCGTGGAAAATGTGACGTTGGCTTGTTCCTCGCACGACAGTGACACAGATTTCACTAAGATGAACGGGTGGTCTTAAACGTATACTAGATGAATGTGATCTTAAATGTGGTTGAGATTGTAGGAGGGAAATGTGTCATTACTAGAGGGAATGTTTTGTCCCGGCTAATCGGCGACCTAATAGTATCTGTGACCACGACACATGATTGGTCTGTGCACATATAGTTGTAATCCATGATCAAAACTGAACCTCACGTATCGTGGGAAGACGATGTTGCTGTGGCGTTTGGTGCATGCAGTGAAATGTTGAGTTAGTGTATGCGATAACAATTTCGTTGTGCACGTGGTAGGTAAAACAATGGCGACTAAAGCACAAAGTGTAAAATCGAAAGGCCCAGCGCCTACTGTGGATCAGATAAATGCTGACAGAATTACTCAGGTGAGGAAATTTACTTTTATCGGAATATTTTTATTCGTCAGAATAAACATCATAATTATGTGTTTTTTCTGTTTCAGCTTGCAAATCAGTACTGGGCACCTTATACCATAGAAAACCATCTTCCGTTTGATGACAGAGTTGTTGAAGATATATACATGAAAGAAATACATGGCACCAAGTAAGTTTAGTAATGGATTTCACATAGATTTTGTTACATTTTAATTGTGTGATTGAATAATCTCATACATTTGATCCCACTCGAACCCTTTGGCCGATAAAATAATTTTGTGAAACACTTGCAAACAGCACATTGTTAATTATAATACATTGTTATATACTTTGTATAATAATTTTTAAATTATGATTATAATTTGAAAGAATGATTCAGAACTTTAAAACATACCTTGGCCTAAAAAGATGCATAAGGATACATCTAAAGATTATGATTTGTGATAGTTATAAATGGAAGAGATGATTGTAATTTCAATTCTGCATGGATTTCAGTTTTGCAATTCGCCGTATCATGATGTTGGAGTTCAGCCAGTATTTGGAGAATTATCTGTGGCCCAATTATCAGACATCAAAGTCTTCACATGCTCATATTATGTCCATTGTCATAATGGTTAATGAGAAAGTCAGGGAGAGAGTTCCAGCATGGCAGGTAAGGTGCTGTTAATGAGCACTGAAGAGATATGTTACGAAATTGGAGGGAGAACTGAGCAAAAAGCATCACTGTACTCTCAGTTGAGATGGAACATAACATTTCATTTCACAGCGATCATAAATTGGTCTGTTTCATCTCACCTGTAGTCATGAAAGGTTATGTAATGTGAACTGACCCAAAGCAGGGCCTAATGTCAGGCTCTTCAGAACATGCTGATTTGTCCCCAGCTTTGATAAATGCTAATAGTGTGCGACTTGTGTAACTTTTAACTGCCCAAATTAGACCTTGTACTGTGGAGTTAGTCTGTTGTTTCCTCTGGGATCATGGGCCCCGTAATGTAACATAGATCATGACTTTCTGTGTTGTTTAAGAGCATTCAACATATTGTACAATACAGAATTGCATGTTACTGTAACTGAGGTTCCAGAAAACCAAGCAGGTCGTGGTATCACTGTCAGGCTTTTTGTATCTCATAGATTGCATGAATGGTGAATGAGAAACATGGAAATACTGAAGGCTAGAATAACAAGTGGTTCTGGCATTGTGTACCGGATTTTGATATTCAAAGCTTCAAACAAGAACATGAACATGTTGGATTTTGGTGCCCCTAATGGATTATCTTGGTTATGGAATATGTAGCATCAGAAGTGTTGATTATAAATAATTGTCTTTAGTGATTTTATATTTATTCTTGATTTTTTTTTAATAGGTGGTCTGGTTTTGAATAGAAATACTTAATATGTGGCTTGAGAGAATATGATTTTGAGCATACAAATAAATAACTAAACAAACAAACCCACATGACAGAATAAAACTTATAGTGCAGGATTTGCTAGTATGTTTTGGTATTCCATATTCTTTGATAATGGCATGTTTGGTCTAAACCATATTATGTGGAGATTTCTTAGTTGTGATCGATGGTATTTTTCCTCCATTATTCTTGAGTAGAAAAAAGTTCCTCAGCTTGTCAAGAAATTTCCTGGAATTTATGGAACCTGATGGTTCATTACTGTGTTCCTAAGAGCCCTGTACTTGCTCCTGTCCGTAGCCTGATTAATCCATTGTATGCCCCCCTATTATGTTTCTTTCAGACCTATTTTATTACTCTCTCATCTGTGGCTAGGACTTAAAAGATTCTCTTTCAGGGAATTCCTCATATATATATAGGAAATTATTAAACCCTACTAGTGTCAAAATGTGTAAAGAATGCACCAGTAGACTGTTGTGAATGGTGTAGTGTATGCATGAATGTGGGGGGACCCAAAAAAAAACAAGATTTTTTCATGAGCGATTGATTTATTTAAAGAATTACAAAAAATTCATTAGTCACCTTCAAAGTAGTCTCCATTGGATGATATGCACTTATCCAATCTCTGTTTCCACTGTTCGAAACATCTCTGGATCTCCGCAAGATGGATGCTGTTCAGCGCTCTTGTCGAAGCTGCGATAACGTCCTCCAAAGTGTCAAATCACCACCCTTTCAAGTCCCTTTTCATTCGGGTAAACAAAAAAAGTCGGCGGGGGCCAGGTTGGGTGAGTAGGGGGGATGGGGCACAAGTGTCATGCCCTGGGAGGTCAAAAATTGACAAATTCGCAATGCCATGTGTGCGGCAGCGTCGTCATGGTGAATGAGCCATTTGCCCGTTCGCCACAATTCCGGCCTTGTCCTCCGCACCCTCTCCCTCAGTCCTTTCAAAACCCCCAGGTAAAACTCCTGGTTGACCGTCTGACCCCTGGGAACGAATTCCCTGTGCACAATTCCTTGAATATCGAAGAAACAGATCAGCATTGTTTTGACTTTCGATCTCACCTGTCTGATTTTTTTGGGCCAGGGTGAACTAGGAGTCTTCCACTGGCTTGATGTCTGCTTGCTTTCGGGGTCATAACCATAACACCAACTTTCGTCACCTGTTATGACCCTGGACAAGAAGTCTGGGTCATTTTGAAGCTCCCTTTTCAAGTCCTGGCACACAGCGAGTTGGGATTGTCGTTGGTCCTCTGTGAGCAGGCGGGGGACGAATTTTGCTGCAACACGTCTCATGCGTAGGTCTTGAGTCAGAATGCGCTGAACTGAGCTCCAACTCACTCCTGTAACTTCCAGTAACTCGTCAGTGGTGTAATGACGGTCTTCGTTGAGTTTTTCGCGGATTTTTGCTATGTTTTCGTCGTTCTGGCTGCTTGAAGGGCGTTCAGAATGGGGTTGATCCTCGATGCTCAAATCCCCCTTTTTAAAGTGAGAAAACCATTCAAACACTTGTGCACGACTCAGAGCTTGTTCCTTGAAAGCCCCCTGAAGCATTTCTAATGATTCCGTGGGTGTTTTCCCAAAGAGGAAGCAAAATTTCAAACAAGTTCTTTGTTCTTTAAATCACACATCACAATTTCGACAGGGTCACAAAAACTGACTATGCGGCCGATTGAGTTTTTACAGGAAGATGTCCGTCTCGCTACTGACAGTTGAGGGTCTAGGGAACAAGCACTGATGTCCTTCTCCCACTCCTCCGTGTTCGGCGGCATTGAGACTAGTCTTGTTTTTTTTGGGTCCCCCCCCCGCGTACCTTGAATATCTGACTTGGGAGGGATCATTAGTATATAGCATGATACTTTAATTTGTGGTGGAAAAATGTTGAAGTTTCTTGTTTTCTGGGCATGAAGTAGAGATCCTTAAGGCACATGAGGGAGTAGAGGTGTAGCTGCACCCTTCTTAACCTTGGCACTAATGAATATTGAGTGATCAGTTGTATACCACCAGCCACTTTATCAACAGGGAAATGGACCCTGGTGTCTGGTGAATAGGAGGCTGGTGGGCCTGATAGGAGGGCTTCATATGTTAGAACTGTTCAGTAATTTTAGTAAGTTTGTAAAATTTCCTATCATGGTATTAATTGCAGTGGTTAATGTATTTTTTTAGCCATTCAGAAAGCTGCCAGAACATTTTCCTGGCTTCTTCCAGCAAATGTTGGAAGCATGTTTGATGGATGGTCCAAACTGTTCCCTTCGTGAACAGACAGCATTGTTAGTGTTCCTAAATCACTGCTTCAACAGTATGGAAGTGGAACTTATTCGTGACCAAGTGAAACGACTTGTGTCCCTGTCCATGTGGGTCTCACTACAGCAGGTAAATACTGTGTGTGTACTGTAGTGAAGACGTTATGTAAAATTTGAACTGAAATGGAATATAATGTTCACAGTCACCAGTGTCTTCAACATTATTGTTGCTACCTCTGTTGTTACTACTACTAAAGTAGTGGTGGTGATAGTAGTAGTAGAAGTAGTAGTACTGCTGCTGCTGCTATTACTACTATTGAGAAAATAATAACAGCAACGTAAACAAACAGTAATTTGGATTTCCTTTTTTATATTTTAAAAATCACACTTTGTTGGTATTCTTATATTTCTGATTGTCACTGTTACTGAAAAGGTGTTAATTTCATCTTTATTCATACTTTTGTAAGCTGTTTTATTTGGACTTCACTTGCTTTAGGGTCGGCGAGAACAAGAACTGCGTGCCTTTCCCAAGTGGAGGAAGTACTGGAAACTCATTCAGCGTAAAGATAATCCTGATATGCGAGAGAAACTGAATTGGGAACGTAGGTTCCTGCAAAGGCTTATGGTCAAATTCATGAAGTTACTGGAATATATACAAGCAGGAGGTTAGCCTTTGCATCATTACAGTCACTAGTGCATGATTAACTTACAAATTTTTCATAATATTTTTGTAAATCTTGTCTCATTGTGGGCTGGCTTTGGTGTGGTTGTCCGTTCTAAATATGCGGTCGGACGATAAAGTTCGGAAACTCATTGCGGTAAAAGTGCTACATACCTCATTGCTGAATACCGCCATGGTCGCCTTCAGAGTACTCCCCTTGGTAAGCTATGCACCGATGCCAGCACCTAGTCCACCCTTCAAAACAATTTTGGAACTGGTTTTGTGGAATGGCCTTCAGAGCTGCCATTGTATTACTCCTGATGTCATCAGTGTCATCAAAATGCCTTCCTTTCAATATTTCCTTTATCTTTGGGAACAGAAAAAAGTCACTGGGGCCTAGATCCGGTTAATAGGCAGGGTGTTCCAACACAGTTATTTGTTTAGTAGCTAAAAACTCTCTCACAGACAGTGCCATGTGAGCAGGTGCATTGTCGTGATGCAAGATCCATGAGTTGTTGGCAAAATGTTCAGGTCATTTCTGTCTAACTTTTTCACGCAGCTTTTCCATTACTTCCAAATAGTAAACTTGGTTGACTGTTTGTCCAGTTGGTACAAATTCATGAGCAATCGTACTAATATAAAAAAAATCACCAACATTCTTTTGACTCTTGATTTGGACCAACGGATGTTTTTTGGTCGTGGGGAATTGGCAGTCTTCCATTGTGGGCTTTGCCGTTTCGTTTCAGGGTCGTATTGGTAGACCCATATTTCATTGCCTGTGATGACACGGCCCAAAATGTCATCTTGCCTCTCGAAAAGGTCTTAGCAAATTGTGACTTTTCTTTACTTTTGTTCTTTAGTGAGTGAGCTCCTTTGGGACCATTTTTGCACACACCTTCCTCATGTCAAGATCTTCAGTTAAGATTTTCCTAACTGTTTCTGTGTCGATGTTCACTTGCTCTGCTATGCCCCTGACAGTCAGCCGACAATTTTCACGCACAATTTGACAAATTTTTGCAATGTTTTCTTCAGTCCTGCTTGTAGCTGGCCATCCTGGTCTCTCTTCATCAGTGACACTTTCTCTTCCCTTGGAAAATCGTTTCACCCACTTGTAAACTGCTGTTTTCTTCATAGCATTATCCCAGTAGAGTTGCACTAACATCTTTCTGATTTCGTACTGCTCACTAAATATTATTAGGTTGATCATATAAAGGTCAATGTGATGGGCACAGCATAAAGCATCCATGTGAAAACACAGGATTGCAGGGTTTTGGTGGAGAAATCTGAAGGAAAGGGACCACCAGGAATGTTTTACTTGGTGTGAAAATATTTTTCAAAAGTGAGACTTGTGAAAACTCAACAGATATTGTAAGAAGGGTACCATTATGTCTCACAACACTGTAATGTTTTGGGTACTTCTTGTATCTGGTTCTGTGAAGGCAACAAACCTGGTGGAAAGCAGTGAACAGACTGTGCCCTCAGAAACATTGAGTGTCTGTGAATGCAGTTCTGGTGAGCCAAAAGCATAACTTCATGGAGCACAGTATGTTGTGAGACACTGGCAGTTTCTAAGCTAATCAAGAAATTTGCTGCATTTTCTGTAATTCCAGGATTCATTACCATGTCCCTTCCCTGAGCCAGATGAGTCCAGTTGGCATCCTTCCATCCTGTTTCTTTGAGTTGCATCTTAACCCTTTGACGCCTAATGTCAACTATAGTGGTCGTACCACACCGCTAACCTCTAAAGTTGCATTTTATATATTTATTCAACAAATATAGGTACTGAATATTTTAAATATGGTGTATACTCTCTGTTTCTTTCTCTTCAAAATGCAGTTTGTTTCATAATTCTAACATATTTGGTTCCTGTATTATTCACGTTTTATATACAGGATGTGCTAAAATTAAAAAAAATAATTCCGGCGCCAAAAGGTTAATATTATCTAAGTCTTCCTGGTGGTCCCTTTCCTTCAGATTTCTCCATCAAAACACTGCATTCCTGTGTTTTCACATGGATGCTTTATGTTGTGCCCATCACATTCTCCTTTATATGATCAACCTAATAATATTTAGTGAGCAGTACAAATCATGAAGCTCCTTATTATTCAACTTTCTCTTTCTTCCTGTTACCATATCCCTCTTAGGCTCAAGTATCTTCCTAGCAACCTCTCCTTGAACACCCTCAGCCTGTGTTCCTCCATAATATGAGAGATAAACTTTCACATGCACATAACATACTCTCATGAGTATAAAATTTGAGTTCTATAGTGGTTAAGTAAATAAGAGCCATTACCTAGGCAACAGTGTTGCCAACAATGCGGTGCCACCTGACAGCCAAGAGAAAACATTGGGCTGACCAGAGCTGCCAGATTTCAGATGTTCCATTGCTTCAGAATACAAACTGTTCATTGTTTACCACCATGCTTATTGATTTCTTAGATTCAGTTGTAAGGTTTTGCTCCTCACATAAGTTGACATTGCAAGAAGGAACTGCATCAGTTTTTACAATCTGGAAATACTGTCTAAATACATTTTCATAACAAGCTTGCTGTTGACAAGGGTTTCCAAAACACACAGAACACATTCTTCTTAGGTGCTTGGCACTTGAAGATGAAGACACTATGTTTCCTCATCAAGAGACCTATATCCTTAGCAGATGCATTATGTCTCCACAAACTCCAGGCACCTGGTCATGAGAACACCTAGATTCTTTGTCATGTAACATAGAATTTCAGAATCATGTGTGATAAATTTCTGTCAGTTCATGTTTGTGTGAAAATCCCAGTTCAAAAAGCACAGCATTACTGAACAGTATGCTCATCTCCATGAAAAATTGTCTTACTACCAGGTTGAGTTTAGTATAATATGAAAATATGTGGGAGGAACCCTTCAGGCTTTTGGTGCAACGGCTGGTGCTGAACGTGGAGTAAAAGGTGTAGGAAACAGTAAGGTAACTTGTCAATACAGACGAACTGGGCTATAGGACCTTCGGTGTATGAAACACCTTGTCTGTAGCTTCAGGTGTTCTGTGATACCAATGAATTGCTCACTGTTAACCATAACATTATACTCCTCGATTAGAACAACAGTTGTTTATAACATCACAAAATATTCAGTCCTTTCCTGATGTTATAACAAGGTTCACCTGTATGGTGAACTAGCACTTGATGTTAGCCATACTATACAAACAACATACCCAATGATAAGAAATGCCCAGAAGACTGAAACAAGTGGACATGTAGCTACATGTAACCTACATTTGCAAAAGACACTGACACAGGCATGAAAACATGTTTGTCTTAACCATTAAACAGTGACTGTGATACAAGGCAAGTGGTACTTTATTACAAATGTTATTTACTATATAAATGAACTTGACAAACAGACTGTGACAGTAAGAATAATTTTTAAAATTTCAGTTTTAACTTTAACATTGCTGTACATATGTTGAATAATTTAAGATATTTGTTATATAATATATGTCCAGTATGGGAACAGTTGATTGTATACATAGTGGTATCATTATGTTGTAATATTGTAAGTACAAATTAATGTAAAAACCTAATGTAGTTTCCATTGAAATCCCCAAAAATCTCCCAGGTGGTGGTTAACTGACAGCTGCGATGTTTTGGAGTGAGCTTCAAGTGATTGTTAGATGTGGACATTTGATGGTCATTTTCTTGACTTACTGCAACTATTCAGAGGTTATTGCCACACAGCCAGTGAGAAAGCAGAATCCCTTCATTCATCGGCATCTGCTGTTGGTATATGTATTTAGCTGCA
>Ga0123354_10016767_pt1 | contig 11480 bp, 11 predicted proteins | sample TergutLab28metaG_2_FD_97872 | JGI IMG/M metagenome (GOLD analysis project Ga0123354, IMG submission 97872) | Labiotermes labralis P4 segment gut microbial communities from Petit-Saut dam, French Guiana - Lab288 P4 | ecosystem: Host-associated > Arthropoda: Insects > Digestive system > Gut ... | reverse complement strand
GCGGAGTTGCCCGCTTTTAACTGTTTTTTCAGAACCACAATTTTTACATTCAACCATAACAGCCACCGGCTGAATTAATATAAACACACCCTACAATATATCTATTGGTCAACACTCTCAAAATTTTAAATCGGACAACCTCCGTGTTAGTACTGCAAGGAACACGAGAAACAGCGGGCTATTATAGGCTACGTAATGTTTTCTAAGATAGATAATAACTAAAATCCAATAACTAACCTGTAGCTTTATTCTGCTTTTAATATGCTCAGTTTTAATTTATAGATTACAAGTTTAAATATTCTATTGCTATAAATGCATGTTCGGTATGTAGATAACAAATCAAATGAGCGGTTAATAAAATGGTGAAAAGTTCAAAAAGAAATTTAATGCTCGTTCTTTTGGTCGTAGTTATAGTTTTAGCGGTTGCCAGTGTGATTGGTGTAATGTTTGTGCTTGGTGTGTTCAACGGGTTGGATCACTCCTCGGGTACATTTATAATGCAGGTTGAAAGTCGTACAAGTGGTGGATGGACATTTTCTGCTCAGAGTGCTCAAGGTTACAGCACTATTTTTCGTGATCTGAGTCAGGAAGAGTTGAACAAATTTTCGGTAGATAGCAGTATTGCTGAGGGTGAAATGCTGTTGATTTTAAGTCAGGATGATAATAGTCAATCCATCAACCTTAGTGAAGGGAAAATAACTCTGTCTGCTGAAGACCTTGGCATGGACATGTTTAATCCTGGTCGGGTCAGTATGCAGTTAAAGTTTAACGGCGCGAAAAATCTATCTGTGAATATTAGTTGGCGTTAATATCGCCACTTTCTTCTCTGTCATGTTCTCTCTTTTCCCTTTCGTCTTCTCTATCCTAGTTGCATCCTTTACCTGTTTGTATTGTATGGTATCCCGTTTGTTTTTTACAGCAAGATATACAGTAGTTCTTTGTCAAGGTTTGTTAGCTGTCTTCCTCATAGAACCAGTTATTGTTAGTAGTTTAGAAGGTTCAGCTAAGCTGTCCTAATGTCTCTGTGTATGTAGCAGATGAAACTTCACTGCTGATTCTCTTTGGTACATGTTCTGATATTTTTTGTATTCATCAAGTTTACTTCTACAGTTCCACTTGGTAGATGAAGTAAAACAGGAGAAGTAACAAAGACTGATTTAGGTTTAGAAAAGGTAGTTGTGGTGGGCCCGATCGGATTTGAACCAATGACCAACAGATTATGAGTCTGGCGCTCTACCTAGCTGAGCTACGGGCCCAAACATAACTGCTACATATTGCTATCCCAAACAGCATTTAAACATTTTCTGCCACTTTGATAAGTAACTAATCGATAAAAGGAAAACCCACATAATCAGCCTAATCAACACTTCTAGTTTCCCAAAATTGCCTGTTTGTTGCGTCGCCACAAAAGTAAACCTTCAGCTAAAAACAGTCCCGCCGCGCCAGCGGTAATTGGAACCAAATATAAAACCGCTAAACTTGGACTCAAATCTTGAAAGAAAAACTGAACCCCTAAAATTACAGATTCAACAATTAGTATACCAAAGAAAAAAAGGGAGTAACATATTAGACGAGGCACAAGGTTTTTGCCGACCCACACATGCCCAGTAACACTAGTTTTTTCCTTTGCAACGTATGTACCGTATACGGTTTTCTCGATTAAACCCAACGATTCCAACTTCTGTAATTGTCGATATGCGGTGCTTGGACTAGATAGATTGGTGCCGCGCATAACTTCGCGTGGTCCAACAGGCTTGTCTTCTTTAACCACAAAAGCATAAACACTCAATGTGTTACCTTCTAAATCTTCACAGCCCAAGCCATCTCCTCCATTTAACTCCTAGGTCTGATGAATGCTTCTGTGCCGTATTGATCAAGCTGAAACATTTGATTATCCGATAGAACGGTATTGTAGATGTAGCTATTCCCTATAGGTGTTAGACTGAGTTGCTTGAGTATCTCTGTATTTGTAAACGTATCAAGGAATGCGCTGTTCCCAACATCGCAATCTACATCCGCATCCGACATTGCACTAGCAAATGTTTGGATGATACCTGATCGGATAACATCAACAGGATTTATGAAACCATCCTCCGTTAGAGCAACACAATCCAATCGAACCTCCCAACTGCCTGAAATTACAAGCAAACGCGATTGCCCGGGTGCAAAACGATTGTCAAATGCGTTGTCTCCAATATCGACTACTCTGGTTGTCAAATAACCATCGTTCACACTAGTACCGTCGTCTGGTTGAAAGTACATATGATGATTAGCGATTGTTGCCGATCCACCGTAGGATGATCCATCGTCTGGTATGTCAATGGTAATCCGTCCAGTTACGTCAACCCATGTGCCGTTCATGTTTAAGTAGATATACGAGTTGGTGCCTGCATCGTTATAGACAGTTCGCTTGTAATATTCTACGCCCTCCATCCAGTATTCTTCTTGATATAAATAATTCCAAGGTGATTGAGTCATTGTGCCGTTCGCATCAAAGTATGGACAGGGACTATGCCAGGTTAGGTTATACCATATTCCATCAATCCACGCGCCCTCAGCTGTTCCGCCGTGGCCTCTACTCCCTTCACCATCAAAGATTGGTCCTGTCTCAGTATTATTTTGGATGTTCTGATCTGCCCAGAAATTTATTCCAACTAGAAGGGCTGTATAATCAGAGGGGTTAGTGGCATTGACAACTACATAGTAGTTTATTGTTGGTCCGTTGGTTTGGGTTATGGGCGTATCGGGATTTGTTACAGTAAAGTCAGCGTAGACAACATCAATGTTGATAGGTGTTATGGGTCCCTGTATGTGTGTAATCCAAGGTCGAATGTTTGAGTTTAGTTCTGATACAAGCAGAGGAGTTGCAGCCAAAATTCCAATCGAGATCGACAGTATTAGACATATGCTGATTTTTATTGTATTTTTCATGTTTTTCCCCTAAATGCATTTAGCCTAAAGCAACTATTAGCTCTGTTTACGGAACAACCCTGTTCCAAAGCGGAACATGTTTACCTATAAATAAACTGATGAAGAAACTAAAAATTTAGTTCCAATTCACTGATTTAGAGGTTTACCGAACCATTTTTCATACCATGTACTGTACATGTTGAGGCATTCCTGCTGGTATGTTGCTTTATCTTCTTCTTTAAGGCAACTAGCAAGTTCTAAATTATGTACAAGTTCATCTTTTGCTTCCTGTAGGGCCGAGTTTATGTCATCTAACATATCGTTGCCGCCGGTTGCGTAATCCTTTGTGGCCTGTCTCAAAAACGCTCTTTTCTGATTGATTAATTGATATATTTTGCCTTCACTCATATCTGCACCAGACAGGTATTTTGATTGCTAGCCATTTTAACGTTGTGTTCGCTCATAATGGTAGAGATATTCCTGAGCATAACCCGCATATCTGCCAAAATAGCCCCTCGCAAATTCGCCGATTTTTAAATATTCACCGTTAGTGAGCGAATTGTGACTCTGCATCTTTTTAACCATCTCCGAGGGTAGCTGATCTGCATAGTGATTTAGTATAACGCGTTTAACCCAAACATCCACCGGAAACGCCTCAAATTTCTCAAGCGAAAAAAGCAACACACAATCAGCAACTTTTAAACCCACCCCATAAAATTCCAACAATTGTTTTCGAGCATCCAAATAAGACCTGCCTTTCAGTGCGTTTAGGTCAATTTTTTCCTCGAGAATTTTTCTAGCCGTTAATTGCACATATTTTGCACGGTAACCCAAACCGCATTCCCTCAGACCACTTTCACTGGCCCAGGCTAAGCTCTCGATTGTGGGAAACAGATAGAACTCTTTACCATCAAACACCTGCTTTTTACCATACTTCTCAGAGAGCTTTTTGAGCATCTGCTCGATGGCTGCAATATTTTTGTATGCCGAGCAGATAAAACCAATAAGACATGACCATGGGTCCTGTCGGATAAGCCGCAATCCCTCAAACTGTGTTAATGCTTTTTTAATAAAGGAATCTTTAGCGACACATAGGCGGATATGTGTTAAATCATCGTTTAACCCAAAATAATGTCGCACAAACTCTTCTTTGGCACCCTCGAACTCGAGTTCATTGCCGACTTGGCGGATTTTTAGAACCGTTTCACCAATAACACCATACCACGTATCACCGGTTTTTTGCCAGCGAAACACCTGTCCGCAGCAAAGCGAGAAATCTAAATCAAAGGCAACCGTTAGATGCATGATTGTTAGAGCTCCATGAATTGTTCAGGTTTAGCAATATATTGGGGGAGTCCTTTTCTTTTTCGTATTTCTTTGATTGTTTCTTGGGCAAGTTTGGATGAGAGTTTTTCCCAGTGGTCAAACATGGATTGCCAAACTGCTCTGCCTGAGGTGGCTGAGCGTAGCTCTTTGGAGAGGCCAAAGGTTTCAGCAACTGGGATATACCCTGTGATCTGGGTTAGTGGTCCTTTTTGTTCGAACTGGATAACTTTACCCCGGCGAATATTGAGTATGCGGTTAGAGTCGCTTGCTAACTCAGAGGCTACTGATAATATGATTTTGTAGATGGGTTCTTGGAGGCTGGGGGTTGCAGTTAAAAAGCTGCCAAATATCGCTTTGCTTACCGCATGCTCAATCTCCGAGGCGGCTGCATTTGGGGCAAGTGCAAAGTCTATGAGTTCTACTTTGAGTTGATGTATGGGTTCACCGCAAAGAGGTCCTGCAGCGCATGCATACTTAAAACCTGCTTTGACTGCATCAAGAGTCTCTTTTGATACCTGTTGTGTTCTGCCCTTGACATCAACTAGTATATTCTGATATTCATCAGTAACCAAGATCTGACCCTTCTCCTCAGAGCCAACATCGTGCTCTAGTTTCGGTATAACCTGCACTCGGACATTGTTTTGTTTATCTGGACTTAATGCCAACGCAACTACCCCACTTTTCTGTGCGTACTCTCCATAAACAACCCGTGGAGAGGAAACCACCACATCAATACCCAATGTGTCTTTTAGTTCATTGATGGCGATTTCAAGGTGCAGTTCACCCATACCACTGAGCAAATACTCCCCCGTTTCCCTATCCACTACGAATTTAAGGTTGGGATCCTCCGAGACAAGCCGATCAAGTCCCTCCTGAAATGTTTCTATGTTCTTTGGATTTTTAGGCTCCACCACAAATGTTACCACAGCCTCCGAAACATAGTTGATACATTCAAACGGTTTCATATCCTCTTGGCGCGCGAAATCCCACAGAGTCTCCCCCGTCTCAACTTTTCCTGTCAAAGATAGAGAAACCAAATTGCCTGCCAAGACCGTCTCAACTTCCTCATGCAGAGCACCCATATCAACATAGACTGCTTGCGCCTCAGTCTCTCCCCGAGCTTCCACAAGATGAAGCTTGTCTCCCTTTCTGATTTTGCCCGAAAAAACTCGTCCTGTAACACGTGTGCCGTCATTTCCATCTGAATAAACATTAGTCACAGCCATCACAGCAGGCGCTTCATCACGGCATTCTCTTAGTGCTTCCCCGACTTGCGATTTGATGTTACCGCCCCAGATTTTTTCAATACGATAACTCTGAGCTTTATGTGGATTGGGTACCCTTCGAGTTACCATCTCAAAGATGGCCTCATAAACAGGTAACGCATCCGCAAGGTTAGCTGACCCGCCGCTTCTACAGGTGACCATTATATCGGAGAACTTTAATCCACGTTGCTTGGCCATATCATATGTGAAGCCCCAGCCGTAGAGTGCCGCACCAAACGCCACGTTTCCCGTAATAGCACTTATTTTCCATTGGTCTTTGCAAGAGGGTTCCGCGTAGATCTCAATTAGATCGTTAAAGCTTGTGATGATGTGGCCAAGCTTTTTCTGGATTGTTTTCTCATCTAGTTGAAGTTCGGTAATAAGGCGATCAATTTTATTGATAAAAAGTACCGGACAGACGCGCTCTTCTAGTGCTTGTCGAGTCAGGATTTCGGTCTGTGCCATAATTCCCTCTACCGCATCCACCACCACTACAGCCCCATCAATTACCCGGAGAGCTCGCGTAGTTTTGCCTGTGAAATCTACATGTCCGGGTGTGTCCACCAAGTTAACGAGATACGACTCGGATTGAGTGTTATAGAGCAGGGCAATGTTTGCAGTTTTTATGGTAATTTTTCGCTTCTGTTCTTCTTCAAGATAATCAAGTACACGTGCGGTTCCTGCCATTTGTGGAGAAAGAAGCCCTACTCCCGATAGCAAACAATCCGCCAAAGTAGTTTTACCATGATCAATATGTGCAATAATACCAATGTTGCGGACGCATTCTTTTTTATCCATCAATGCTTGAATTTGAGGAATCTGCTTAAACCGCGGCATGCTATAACCCACAACACAATCATAGTTGGAACCGGCACTCCTATTAGCCTTTTTATTTCTAACCCTAAAACAAAACAAGAGCTATGCCGAAAAATGTTGGTATTGGTTTTAATATGTCTGCACTTTAACCTTGTTATATGCTCTACTTTCTGTCTATTCTGGTCGTTTTGGGTTCAGTTTACGGTACAGTGCTAATCCTTCGAAGAGAAATAGTATCATTGCAACTGCGGTCATTACTGTTAAAAACAAGAAGCTAATCTCAATAACTAAATCCTTAATTAGAAAGCCAAGTAGTATTATACCAACTTCTGCGGCGAATGCGCCTATAAAAAAGAAGGAGTAAAACATCAATCGGGGCACGAGGTTTTTGCCGACCCACACATGTCCATTGATGGTTGCTTTCTCTTTTAGGATGTAGTCGCCGTAGCTGTTTTTCTCTATCAGACCCAAGTTTTCAAGTTTTTGGAGATGGCGGTGTGCGACGCTGGTACTGCTGAGTTCTGCGCCTCGGGTTACGTCTCTTGTTCCCACTGGCTTGTTTGCGTGGACGATGTATGTGTAGACGTTTAATGTGTTGCCTTCCAGTTCGTCGCTAGCCATATTTTTATCATCACTTAATATTGTCGTGCCTGTTGGAAATTATTTCCCTGAGCTGTATCTGCTACCAAATCCAAATGAATTCAAACCAAATCCAGTGTTTCCGCCCTTGTTCTTTGTCAGCTCTATATGCTGTATGTTTTGGTCGTTTGCAAAGCTTACAACTGTATTGTTGCCATCAAAGCTAACTGAACCTATGTATTTGATCTCGAGGTGAACTGTTTGTACTTCCAAGAATGCTTCGTATTCGTCGATATCTGTTGCACCTGAACGGCCACAACATCGTGAAGATGTCATTTCGCATATGTCATGTGGAGTGCCGTTAGTTGAGTTGAAGGCAGGGGCTGAACAGTTAAACAGGTATTCATTGAAAAACCCGAATAATTCAGTTGGAAATGACCCACTTGAAAAATCGGTCATGATGACGCTGAATGGTTGCTTTAACAGTTCTATGTTATCTGCGTAGAATGTCGCTTCAAAGTATTCCATTCGTGCTTTTGGTTGATGGCTTAGGGCGTTATCGTTGAGCGTGGTTTGATAGCTGATCTCATGTGTACGTATATACTCTGTATTGAGTATCTCTCCATTGGCTAGATCGATGGTAAAGTATGCACCGGTAATTTCTAGGTCAAGCCAAGGTTCACCATATACTTGGATTGATTCACCATATGGTTGGCTTGTCTGGGCGTTTGCATTCATAAGGATTGCCATGGGTGTAACTGTTGCTATTCCGATTGCTATGGCGAGTATGCTTAATGCGACTAGTTTTTTTTCGATTTTCATTTGATTTTTCACTGTTTCTTATACCCTCATGGAAACATATAATGCTCTCCCAAGAACAAAAGGGCTATAGAGTGTTCTCTCTGAGAACAGCTTAGAGCTAATTTCGTTCTGGAGAGAGAATTATTAGTTGTTTTAGTGTTTGAATGGTTGTGATAAAAATGGACGGCATGATGGTTTACCGGTTAATACTCATTGGGTCACTTGTTTGTAGTATAGTTGTTCTTTTTGGAGTATTTCTTGTTCAGCGGAAAAAATGGAAAACAGTCCAAACTGCTGAATTTAAACGACCAAAGAAACCCTAACACCAAAACAGTCATTTGCGGTTGGCGGTTGTAGTTATCACACTTTCAATTGTCTGCTTACGGTTTTTGCTGTTGTTAGTTGCCATTTTAGTATTTGCTTTTTTACTATGCCATTTCTGTCTCTTCCTTACAGAAGAGTACTTTTTGATTTGTGATTTAGATAGGTTGTTTGTATCGTGAACTCTTTCCTTAGTGTGGACTTATAGTCATTGTTCTCTATGCTTGAGCGTTTTTTAAGTGAACAGAAATAGTATTTGGTTATCTCCCTGTATCTTGGACGATGAGTTCCCCTGAGTTTGTTTCCAAAAATTAACTTAGCTTGCTAAATAGCTGTTTTTACTTGTTATTTCTTTGATTATGTTGTTGGTTGTCATAATTTTAGCGTTGTACACATATTCAAGATACATTAGGCCTTGTTGGTGGTTCTCATCAGAAAGTGCGTCTACTCCGTCTTCGGCCACAATGATGTGATAGCCTTGGAAAAATGCGTCTGCGGCTGTGTGGCGGATGCCGATGTTGGTCTGTACACCGCCTATCACTACCGATTTTGCTCCCTCGCCATCATAGAGGTTTTGTAGCAGAGGATCTAGGTCTGTTTCGTAGAAGCCGCTGTAGGCGCGTTTCTCAACGATGTAATCTACTTTTTGATCTGGTGATATTTCCGAGATGACTTCTGCGCCTTTGGTGTTTTTGATGGTATGACCTCTCCATTTTTGTGTCACTTCTACATCTTGAGGATAATGAGCATCAATGCAGTAAATCACTGGCACAGCGTTTTTGCGTGCTACTGCAATTAGTCTTTGCAGGGGTTTGATGACACTTTGGATGCGTTGCGCTTTGTGTGGTCCAGTAAAAAAATCATTTTGCATATCAACAAGAATAATTGCTGGATTATTAATCATAAAAATACCCATAGAAACATGGGTATACTCTGTTATTATTGGTTTTCTAGGGTGTGTAGGGGGCTTTGGTGAGTTTTTCAGCACCATTTTTAGTTACCAGTATGGTGTCTTCAATTCGAACTCCACCGTAGCTTGGCACATAAATCCCTGGTTCATTGGTCACTACATTTCCCGCTTCTAGTATATCGGAGCTGTTGGGACCCAAAATCGGGGCTTCATGAATCTCTAATCCCACACCATGCCCAAGATTATGCACAAAAAACTCACCCATATTTGCATCTTCGATTATTTGGCGAGCTACTAAATCAATTTCTTTAGCTGGTATGTGAGGTTTAATGTTTTCAAATGCTTTTTGTTGTGCACGCTTTACGGTTTCATAGATTTCTGTTTGCCTTTGGCTGGCTTTGCCGACGATAAAGGTGCGGGTGATGTCTGAGCGGTAAAACCGATATGTTGCGCCTAAATCAATAATCACAAAATCGCCCTCTTTTAGGGTTCTTTCTCCGACTCCGCCATGAGGATAAGCACAGCATGTTCCACAGACTGCTATGGTTTCAAACGCTGTTCCATCTGAACCTGCTCTGCGCATGGCATATTCGGCTTCAGCGGCTACTTGTCTCTCCGTAGTGCCTGCTTTGATTGTTTGTGCGGCGGCTTCTATGCCCTTATCTGCGATTCTACACGCTTCTTGAATATACTTGATTTCTGTTTCATCTTTGATTGAGCGTAGACTTCGGATTAGTTGGTTGTTGGATTCTAGTTTTTCTTCACTACCCACCGCTTTAGCCAATGCCCGCCAACTATCAATGGAGAGGGTATCTACTGATAGTTTTTCTCCTGTTGCGGTGTGATGTGCGATTTTTTCCATTAAATTTTCACCGCGTTTTAAGAGTTGTACTTGTGTGTCTCTAACTTCGGCTTTTGCCTGCTCATAATTGACCCCGTTTACAAAAAGCAACTTTTCGCCCTCTTGGGGGATAAAAAGAGCGGCGGCTCCTTGAAACCCGGTAAAATAGGTAATATTAACTGTGTTAAAAACCGCAAAGTTGGTAGCTTTGTTTTGATTTGCCGCGGCCTCTTTGAGTTTATCGATCCGTATCAAGCTATTTCCCGCCAAAACAAGGGCTGTGGGGCTGGTTTAAGTTTTCGCCTAACGATTTGTAGTTCCAAGTTTGATACCGTTAGCTAGCAAGTCTTGCATAATGATGCATACAAACCCATAAAAAAACATGAACTTTTACCATGGTTGCCCATTACCTTAATATACTGTTCAGCTTGTTCCTTATTTTTAAAACTCTGGAGATTAGATGTTGTTCGGCTACGCAGGAAGAGTCTTGTATGTCGATTTAACCACCGGCAAAACTCATACCGAAAAACTTTCTGAGGAAACCGCAAAGAAATACATCGGCGGTATAGGTTTAGGCATGCACTTTTACTTGTCTAACTCTAAAGCTCAAACGGCTCCCCTGAGCCCTGAGAATCCGCTTGTTCTATCTCTTGGTCCCTTTGCGGGAACCATGTTTCCAACAGGTGGCAACGGTCATGCCTTTATTTCAAAGTCGCCCCAAACAGGCGGAGTTGCCGAAGCTGTTAGTCATGGCACTTTTGGTACTGAGCTCAAACGTGCTGGATACGATGTTGTAATCATAACTGGTCAAGCAAAAAAACCGGTTTATCTCTGGATAGATGACGACTCGGTAAAGTTATCTGATGCCACTAAACTCTGGGGCAAATCTGCTGGAGAAACTGAAGACGTTCTTAGAGACGAATTAGGTGATTACTACATCCGTGTTGCCGCCATAGGGTTGGCTGGCGAAAAACAATCCAAACTAGCAACAATAGTAAACGATAAAACTCATGCGGCTGGCCGAACCGGCTTAGGCGCAGTTATGGGCAGTAAAAATCTTAAAGCTATTGCTGTGAGGGGAACTCATGATGTTGCGGTAGCAAAACCAACCGAATTCTTAGAGGTCGTACAGGATTTCCATGAACGCATGAAAGGTCCAGCAGCAAGTAAATACCGCACTATTGGCTCCATTGAAAATCTCACCGTAAACAACAATCTCACCTGTATGCCCACATACAACTATAGCGCCGCACAATTCCCAAATATAGCTCAAATTAGCGGCGAAATCCTAAATGAGCACTACATAACCAAAATCATAGCCTGCAACAGTTGCGCTATGCGCTGTGAACATGAAGCTATAATCCGTGACGGTATCTACAAAGGAACCATGACCCGACTCGAATACGACAACGTCTGGGCTCTTGGACCTAACTGCGGTGTAGATCAGCCTAACTTTATTATCAAAGCCGCTGAACGTTGCTACTACTACGGCCTTGACCCCGTAAGTGTTGGTGTGACGATTAGTTTTGTTATGGATTGCTATGAGCGTGGTTTGTTGTCTCAGGAGCAGCTTGATGGTGTGGATGCACATTTTGGTAATGCGGGTGCTGTTGTTAGTTTGGTTGATAAGATTGGTCGGCGTGAGGGTGTTGGTGAGTTGTTGGCTGATGGGGTGAGGGTTGCTTGTGAGCGGTTTGGGGTTTCTTGTGAG
>Ga0123354_10016766_pt1 | contig 11480 bp, 8 predicted proteins | sample TergutLab28metaG_2_FD_97872 | JGI IMG/M metagenome (GOLD analysis project Ga0123354, IMG submission 97872) | Labiotermes labralis P4 segment gut microbial communities from Petit-Saut dam, French Guiana - Lab288 P4 | ecosystem: Host-associated > Arthropoda: Insects > Digestive system > Gut ... | reverse complement strand
TTTTAATTTGATTTTACTTTTAATTTTTCCAAATACAGAAAATTTTTTTTTCCAAAAAATAAGGTTCCCCCCCCCCCCCCCATTTAGTGTCAGTCTCTCCCTGAGAAAAGTTAAGTGGAATTTAACTGTACACGTTGCAGAAAATCAGCCTGCATACATCAGGCAGGTAGTAGGACCTGTCTTAGTGGCATGGAAAAGTAATGTTATATGACGATATGTTTCTACTTAGCTGTTTAAATGACTGTGAAATGATACTGAATGATAGGGGAAATGGGTTACTTGGTAGATATTCTGATATGTTTCTACTGAGCTGTTTAATTGGCTGTGAAATGATAATAAATGATAGGGGAGATGGGTTACTTGTTAGGGAAAAATACAAGTGGAGGAACTTCTTGATAATTATCAGGGTTTTTAAAAGTGCTTTGAGTGACTGATAGTATGTTACTTATGGGTTATTGAAAATGTAGACAGTCATTGGCTACCATAATCTTGTTAGACACGTGCCATTCATATGTACGTACCAGCGATTGCTCAGTTTTCAGAGCTGTCTCTGACTACCTCAAGTGTTTTCCAGGAAACTTGCTTGACAAAAAGCAGGTAGTTATCCAGATTGTCTTAGGACCTTTTTTAAAGAATTTCCTCAGATTAACTGCTTCCATTGATGTCTTCAAAGTGACCAGAATTCTGCTTTAGCATAACCAGCAGTTGGCTTTCAGAGCTAGGGAAACTCACTATTTATAGTGCCTAGACTATGGGCTTCATGATGTGGGCCTCAGTTCCTGACAGGGACAAGAGGATTTTTGTCTTCTCCAAAACTCCCAAGTTGGTTCTGGAACCTACCCAGCCTGCTCTGCAATGGGTACCAAGGATACTTTCAGTTGGAGTAAAAGCACTGGGCCATTATGTTGGCAATTCACCTCCCATTTAGTGCCAAAGGTAAGAAGGAGTGGAGCTATACTTCCACTCCCCCTGTATGCCTTCATGGCGTGTGCAGGGACAACACTGCGTTTGGGAGGATGCAGTCTCCATATCCTCCTCTTATTAAGCGTATTTATCCTCATTAAACACCACATAATGAAGATATTCAATTAACTTCTTTTTTTTCAGTTTGAGTATTTTTCTGCTTGCTGTCATTTTTGGTGATGTTTTATATTGTCCATCACAAATGTACCATATTTCTTGTTGATTGTGGCTTTTATTTGGAATGTTACTGCCACATGTAGCATTGTTGTTGCAGGTAATTTGAATTCAAGTTTTTCATAAAAGACAAACGAAGTGTTTAAACACATGCTGTGTTTCAAGTGGAGACTTGCTGAATAGACTGCCTTGGCATTCATTAACATGTGCTGTGTATGTAGCATGTTTTGACCTTGTGTAATTTCTTGGTCACTCTGCTTCTGCTTCACAGTTTGCATGAGTAGCACATGTTAGCATTATCAAGGTCATTTGGATGAGGTGATAATGGTGAGGTCATATGATACAATAATCTATCACTGAAACCCCTTATCTGCAGCTTTTTAATTCTTCTTATAATTCACTGGATTGTTATCACTGACACAACTAATGCTTAGAAACCGAAGGATTAGACCTTAGTGCTCGAAATGTAGCTTATTTTTGGTTCCTAATAGGAGAGACTTAAGCAGTTCAATGGTCGTTTATTCAGGTTGCTAGTATCATTAGGGTAGTGGAATTGTAACAGGCTAGAAATGTTTGTATGTGTGTTGAAGAAATCTCTTAGAAAACACCCAGTTTTAAAATTAGGGAGTGAAGAGGATAATATTAAAATGTAAGCAAACAACCTGTTAGTTGGAAAGTACATGGAACTGTCCAAGGAGTGTGTTTTCTGTAATTCTTTGGTACTAGCAGTGTTGAACCTTTGAGTTCTGTCATCAGATAGTTTATCAGCAAGGGCAGTATTTGCAGTATTGTGTTTGGATTGTAGTAGTTACGTAAACTAACTGTTCTTTGAAAGTAACGGCTGTCACTCATAATTTATGCTAGTGCCATTATGCATGTGTGGGTAGTTAGTGTTTATCTGTACATAATGTTCGGTCTGCCACACATAATATCCTGCTAAATATGTGCATTATAATTAGCAGATACAGGGTTGTTTAATGGGTGGCAGGAATTGAAAGAACAATTAATTTTGAAATCCTATATCACATAATGTCAGTAACATAGAAAACTAATGCTCAAGGTGATTCGTGACTGTTCTGACCAAAGTTTTTTTTTTTTCCATTGTTTTTATCCATGTGGCCAGATGAATGTAGTGGTACATTGAGTATCACTTAGTCTAGTGCTCTTTTGGAAAGAAATATGTTGAGGGTGCTTGAGAAAAAAAAGTACTGAAGATAATATTTGGAACTAAGGCTGGAGAAATGGAACAGGCTGGTATACCAGCAACTCTTGTATATCTGTGTTTGGAAGGTATCTGGTTTGAATCTCACCTGGAAGACCAAATATCCTGGCAGCTTTTATTTATTTTTTTTTTTGGTATGATTTTCTGTCTTCTGGCAGATGCGAGGGGTGTGCTGTGATGAATCCATGACTGTTTTCTTCCAGATACTTTACTGGTCATAACTTATCAGTCATACCATCCAATGGTGTACAGACTGATATGCTGATATCTTAAAATGACTAAAGGAGTGGCTTACTATCAGAACAGAGAAATTGCATTATCAAGAGATAATTTTCTGTTCTTTAACAAATATTATTAGACAAATGAAATTAAAAGAGTATGTCATGAGGAATGAGAGAAATGCATGCAACATTTTAGTTAATGCCAATTTCGGTGGCCGTGTGGTCTAAGGCGTGGGTCTGCAGCCACTCACATGCTGGGAATGTGGGATTGAATCATGCTGGGGGCGTGGTTCACTGTCTCTTGTGAGTGTTACATGTTGTCAGGGCCAATCCCTTTACCAGAATAGTCCTACCAAGTGTGTGTGTAGCCTTGAGGGTGATACAATGCACAGTGACCTTCTGTACTATAATGAGTAGACAGGAAGAGGTAAGCCCAAAAAAGAAAGAATTGTAGTTAGTGGTCTGTAGGGATCACACCACTTTGGAGTCATAGGTATAGATGGGTTCAGTAGTAGTATGGATCTGAAGTAGGGTTTGATGGTGTTAACATGTACTAAACTTCAGGATTCATAAAAGGCAGATTTCTGGACCACCTGAATAAAGTGTCAGCTTTTCAGAGAGGATATTCTATGGTTTCCTGCAGTATCTTGAAATGGGCTACACCTGTTTCCTTACAAATCCAAATCAGTCATGATCATTTTACAGTCTCATGACTGAGTTTCAAATGTAAGAAATGTGCATTTTATGGGAAAAAAGGGCTTCATACCAAATTTTATGTTCTCACAAAGTTGGTATTTGATGTCTGTCTGTGTATTGGAGTGGTAATTTGTTTTTGCTTAGTTTCTAGACATGAAATTTGAATAACTGAAGTTCCTATTCACAAGAGTGATGAAGTTATGGAAGCTTTCTGTGCTCAGAATCTTCTGGCTCATGTTCAAGGATTGTGGTTGCTTGGTTCTTGCATAACACATTTGTTCCAAATAGCATGCAAGAACTGTAGTACTGTTCTCCTCTCCAAAAATACATGGGCTTGTTTATTGCCATCATATGTGTTCAGTTTTAGACTCTGGCATAGTGAGAGTTGGCACTCTTGCAGCAACAGGATAGGCTTCAGGTAGAGGGGATGGACAATGTGGGACTGGGAGGAGTGTCTACATACGTCACATCTGCTGTGACCAAATGCTATTTATAAAACTGAAACTTGATGAATCGTCCTGTGTCATGTTAAGTAGCTCATTCAGTCACCAACAGTAGTAGCTTATTTTTGCTTTACTGTTCTTTGTTTCTTGTTCTGCATTCCTTTATTAAAACAGTAGGCTGTAGAGATCCATGTTGCCTTTGTGTGTGTGTGTGTGCGTGCGTGCGCACGCCTTTCAACTCTTGAACCAGTGGACTGGCTGCTGTTCCTACTACTAATGCTACGACCACCACCACCACCATTACAATTCATCTGAGCAGGAGGTTGAGAGATTCCTCTCTCAACCTGCACACCGGACAGCCACCTATAGGGGTGATGATACCAGATGCTGTATAATAGAATTTTGACCTCCTGGTGAGGACAGCAGTGCTCGAAACATGTAGAGGAATATAATAAACTTATTATAAAACAAGAATTTGTGCATTAATTTGGTCAATTGCTAAGATGCATGATCAGCAAAACATCAAAATTTGCAACATTAAGATAGGTAATAAGTCCTTCGAAAGTGTGGCAGTGTTTATGACTGGGAATGACACTAATGAATCAAATTTACATGCATGAAGAAATTAAGAGCAGATTGTATTCAGAGAATGCCTGCTATCATTGGGTGAAAAATTATTTTTCCTCCTATTTGTTACCTAGAAATATAAAGATTAAAATATACCCAGTTATAATTTTGCACAATGTTTTAAATGGTCATGAAACTGGGGTCTTCCACTTAAGGGAAGAATGTAGTGTGAGAATGCTTGAGAATAGAATAGGGTGATGAGAAGAGTATTTGGGTCTTACAGGGAGGAGGAGATGAGAGGGGACTGCAGAAACATGCATACTGGGGCACTTCATGATTTATGTATGGCATCAAATATCATTGGGATGATCAGAACAAAGATAAGAGATGGATGGGGAATGTGGCAGGCATGGTGGGGAAAAGGAATGCAGACAGGGTTTTGGTGGGGAAACTTCAAGGACGGAGACTGCTTGGAAGACCTGCAGGTAGGTGGGAGGATAATATTAAAATGGATTAGATCTCAATATAGTAGGGTTGGGGGGGGGGGGGGTTGGGCTGGATTTACCTGGTTCAGGATAGGGATAAATGGTAATGAACATTCAGATTCTATAAAATGCACGGAATTTCTGACTAGCTGTGGAACATTTAGCTTCTGAAGACTCTTCTGCATGTACTTAATTAGTTGGCCTGTCATTTAATTGCTGCACAGATTTTTGGTTCTGAAAAACAAACTTAGCAAATCCCAAGACTGATAATGCTCGTGTCATACACATGTGAGGGCTAGAAATTAATGTAGCGGAACGCATTTGTGATAATCTAAAATGAAGCGGCTGTCCGATCATTTATGTTGAAGGAAAATGTAATTGAATTAATACATTAATATAAAATGAATTTTATTGCAGCTTGTTTAGTTTGTGAACTGTAGCTTATGTATTGTATTATACTTTTAAAATATTTTTGTATGGGGGGGGGGGGGGAGAGTATAAAAAAAATAAATTTTTTTGTGTTTTGTTAATTTTTGGAGGGTAGGTTTTTTGTTTTTTTTTTATTTTTAAAATATTTTTGTAGGGGGGGGGGGGGTGAGTATTATAAACATAAATGATTGGCTTCTTCCAAATAATTTAATACATTACATGTGCAGAATTCTCTAACATTAAAACACATTGGTGTCACCCCACCTAAATGCAGTACAAAATCAATTTAAAACACAAGGAATTGGTGCTTACTACCATTCAGTTCAGTTCACTCTCCTCTGCCTTCTTGTTTGCTATCACAGTGTATAAAGATTTAAGTTTATGAAACCATTTGCTTGTTCTTATGTATAGATGCGAAATTTGGGTTCTTACATTGACAGAAGAACAGACTGAGTGTGGTTGGTATAGTGATTTGGCTATGGGCTAGGGGATTCAGGGTTTGAATCCTGGCAAGAGCAGGAGATTTTTCTCTTATTGCAAAATGCCTAGTCTGGCTGTGGAACCCACCCGAGCTGCTGTTGAAGGGGTAATGTAACTGTTCCCATCTGGTAAAGCAGCCAGAACATATGGCTGACCACTCGTGTCCATCTAGACACAGGATTAAGAATGAGTGGAGCTATACCTCTACTCCCCACATATGCCTTGATGGCATGTGTAGGAAAAACTTTTTTTAACCTCTTACAGAAAAGGGTTGTGCTACAAATTGGAAGGGCGCTGGTTCGATTCCAGATGGTGTCATTGGAATTTTTCATTGACATAAAATCCTTCCGATCGCACTGTGGCCCTGGGGTTGACTCAGCCTCTAACAGAAATGAGTACCAGGAATATTTCCTGGGGGTAAAAGCAGCCGGTGTGTAAGGCTGACAACCTTACCACCATCCTGGGCCATTGGCACATAATCTGGGAACCTTAACTTCCTGGAACCCTCTGGGCTTGTAATTGGACTGATTTACCTTTTTTTTTTTTACAGAAAAGGGTACTGAGGAGCATATTTGTAACGAGGAGGGAGAAAATAAGCAGAGAATGGATAACATTATGTGTAGGAACTTCATGAGTTGTACTTCTTGCCAAATGACAGGATGGTTAGATCAAGGAGGATGAGATAGTTGGGACAGCATGAATGGAGAAGATACATTATACAACATTTTGATGGGAAGGCTGAAGGAAAGAGACCACTTGGAAGACCTCGGCATAGATAAAAAATGCTTTTAAAATGAATGATAAATACAGTGGATGGGGATGTATGAACTGGGTTCTTCTGGGTCGGGATAGAGATTGTGATGGGCTCTTTCAAAACATTGTAATGAATATATGGGTTTCATAAAATGCAAGGAGTTTATTCTCTAGTTTGCTTCTCGGACAGGACTGCTGCTTGGAGTTACCAACTTAGAAATATTTGCTTCCATTGTGATGTGACCATTTGCATTTATTCATGCACTGTCATAATTTGTGGCATAATGAGACATGGCTGGTATGTGGAAAATGAAAAATTAAGGACAAACTTAGAGATATTCAAGATAAATGAGAGTATGCCCCTTCTTTTATGTAAAAACTGAACATTTCACCATGTGGTTGTTTTGCCATGATGAAGCCAGCACAACTAAAAGTTATAACTTGAACTGTCATCACCACTGTGTTCACTTTCATTTCTCACACAGTTTTTTTTAGTCAAAGAGAAACGAGAAATTCAAACCCTTAAAATGTAATATATATGTGCTGAATGTAAATCACTGTTCAGCACAGTGAGCACACTATCAAGGCATCTCATTTCATAACTGAGATTTTGTTTTGGAATATGAAGCAGTTCAGTGCTGCTCAACTTGTGTTAGTGATGGACAGCACACAGTTTTCAGATTAGCAGAACTGTTGTCATCTGATTCCACATGTGGCAAAAGGGAACATGCTGTCAGCAAACCGTCTTCAGTGTCGTTATCTGAACTGCAGGAATATGAGTGATGTACATACCTAAGGCCATGAACATCAGATGTTTCTTTTATGTGTAGCAAAGGAAAACATACATGCAGAGATGGTGACTTCGTCCATCTACAATGTGTTAGAAGGACATTTGCGTAGAATATAATGCTGGCCTTGGGGATGAAAGTTGTTCAGTGCTTAGCTGTAATTATTGTCTCATTTGAAGGTTGTGAAGGATGCTACTCAGAGTCACAATGTCAGTTAGCGATACACTCGGGTTCTTTGCGGAATGGTTTTTGTAGATTATGTTTCTTCAAGGTTTTCAATAATTGAAACATAATTCTTATCTAAGACAAGAAGGGATTGAATGGAATTAAAGAAACTGCTGTGCTAAGGACCAGGAACATACCTGGAGTGGGGAGTTTGAAGTCATGTGCAAGAAGAAACTTAATCTTTGCTATAGTGAGTAACGTCAAACAGTAAAGTTTCAATACTGGTGTCACATAGGTGTGGATTGGCACATAAACCAGTTGCAGCTGGTTTCTGTTACTTCATGTTATGACCACACAGATTAGTGAAATAAAGTACTAGGTCAATCTGGTCATCCATAGCAGCTACACACATAAGTTGTTTTCCTGTGTTGTAATAGAGCATAAAGCATGCAGGAGGTCAAACACGTTTACAGAAACACATGAAATTCTTTAAACTTTGTATGAATATTATGCTCTTCTTGTGCGTGAGTTTTCCAGTGGTTGAGACAATTTGGAGAGGAACAAGAGGATAGTGAACAAAGGAGTGGGCAGCTGTAGAGTGCTCAGACTCTAGAGGCACTTCCAGAATTTCTTGGAATAGTGGCCAGAGACCATCAGATGACCCAAAAGTTGATGGGGAATCAACTACACAGTGACCAGAAGATGACATGTCAAATTCTTCATGAAGATTTGGGAGAGAGGAAGGTGTGCGTGAAATTCATTCCACACAGTGTTACAAATGTTAGGAATGAACATGAAATCACATCTTATAAAAATTTAATCCAGAACTGTGAGACCAATCCACACTTTTTCATTTGTATCATTACTGGGGATTAGTTTCCATGTTAGGTATGATCCAGAAACAGAACCCTAGAGGTAGGAGTGCAGAACATAGTCATCACTGAGACCCAAAGAGGTTTGCTTGCAGAATTCAAGGACACAGCTAAGTTGATCAGTTTTCGTAATGAGCAGGGTATGGTCCACAAATAGGAAGGAAAGCAGTGTACACCTGTCGGTGCTAGGACGGCTGTTGAAGTGGATTTTTTGAATGAGGCTGCAATTTTCAGAAAACGATGGTGCTGTCTGCAGGCCAGTGCCACTGCTTAGTCTGCCGTGATAGTGAATTGCCTCCTGGCAATTTTTGGCTTGGTGGAGACCATCTACCAACCCTATTCACCTTACCGTCTGCCAGCCAACATTTTTCTTATCCCTAAAGTAAAACCATCCTTGAAGGAAGGTGATTTCAGGACATTGAGAACATCAAGATGAACATAAATAATTAAATTCAATTTCCTTTGGACACTGTTGATAATTGTTTGTGCCACTTTTAGAAAGATGTAAATGTGTGTTGCAATCCAGGGAGATTTCTCTGAAGAAAATAAAACAGGTTTCTTATTTCTGAATGCGTATCTGTTCTGAGGGACTGTGTTCCAGAACTCGTGTTTGACCTCATGTTACTACAACTTTCAAGATCCCAGTTGGTTACTATATGTACCACCACCAAGTTTAACGTTCAGGCTCTCATCATTTTTTACAAAGAGTGTATTTTTGTTGTTTCTGTAATTAGCACAATAAACAGAGTTTGTTTTCTTAACCTATAGGAGATGGCTTTAAATGCCAATTGTATCTCTTGATGGCCTGAGTTTTTCTGGCGTAGCATGAGCATTTTAAAATGGTACCAAATAAAAAGAGGGAGACAAGTATGTAGCATGCTAGGCCATTTGCCAGCACATTTCAGAGACCATCAATTGGTTTGGTAGGCAATAAAGTTTAAACAGTAATTGGTTGGTCCTTCTGATGGACACTGCATTCTTTGTGTTGTAGGAACTAAATTTTTCATGTACACTTTTTATTTCACCAACATATGCGCTTGTAAATCGATCAATATTAATGCTAACACATTAAAACATTAAAAGATAAAACATTATGATACTAAAACTCCAACATGTTTCAGTTTTTTTATAAAACCATCATCAGGGAGTGAGTTCGTACCTAATAAAGTTGCTTTTAGTCTATAGTTGTTTTTGAAGTATGTTATTGTTTATAATTTTATATTTATGTAACTTGGAAGGTGTAAAGATTATGCAGATTAATTTATTGCAGTAATCAATCCCTGTATGCACACAGGTCCAGGAGGTTTGTGTGGCGTTCTTGCTATAAACAGTTAATGTGTGGTGTGATTTCTAGTTGGCCTTTTTAACCTCCATGTGGCAAATGTTGTGTGTGTGTGTGTGATTTAATGGCACAGCTGCATCATCGTGATGTTCACGTTCCTTAAAGGAACGAAGATTATTGATGTACAGTTTTGTCCTTCATAAAGCTCCACACACATATATACAGGGTTATTCAAAATGATTGTAGGGGTACAATTGTCCAGCGGCAATTCCACACCAAATTTGGGAAGCAACCACCATCTGACAATTCCATTCGAAGGTGGTATGCACAGTTTTAAGAGACAGGGTGTTGTGTATCCCGGAACTGAAGGTACGAATCAGAACCGCCATTGAAACCATCACCGCTGTGCTACAAACAGTTTGGAACGAACTCGATTATCGTGTTGATGTTTGTAGAATCACAAACGGTTCATATATAGAGCACCTGTAAGGTATGTAACAAAAACTTGGAGTGTTGTTCTATTAAATAAAAAAATACATTTACTCCTATCTCAAGTGTATTGCGTATGACAAGTTGTTAAAACCCTGACAATGATTTTGAATAACCCTGTACTTCACAAAATTAATGCCTGGACCTGTCCTCAGTAATGGTGACCTCATAATCAGTAAGAAACTACGTGAGACCCAAAACCTTGATGCAGGAAATAAGTACTGACCTGGCTCCATCTTTCATAAACTGTTGACTGTTTATCAGCTGTCTAAGAGAATGGTGAATCATGTACATTGTGCAACATGACCGCGTAAAGATTAAGAGTTTATAGTATTAAAAGACAGAGGACTGATAATTCTTTGACTTGATGTGGCAACCCATGTGTTAATTTATTGACATAATTGTTGGTACGATGTACCTTATGTGGATGTGTGTTAGGCCTGAATCAAAACATGTGACTTGTTTATGTTTCCGTCCAAATGGATGTTGGCTTTGTTGGGCAACAGTATGTTGCGTACAGCTGTTGTGCCTTATGGAGAAAATCGGAAACGTTTTTTCTTTGGCATGTCTGCCAAGTATGTGCAATGTAGTAATTCTTTCTACTCACGTGTGGATTGGAGTACAGCATTGGCTCATACACCGTGAAATTTCTACTACTTCTGCAATCTTGCCTGTGGGTCAATGTGGACTTCACTGCATTGCAGCTCAAGAGTTTCCATATCCTTTGGACTGTGGACACTTGAAATACAACAACATTACTGCCCCAACAAAACTAAATTCTTGTCTTGAAATTGCCTGGTAGTTTTGCATTTTTGTTGGTATGAAAATATGCACAGAATAACTATGACTTCATTCTGGGAATACCAGTACCGGCTGAATTATCACTCAATTAGCCAAAAAGGGTACTATTTTACGTACCGAAGAAACACCCACACAAGCTTACTCACTGGAAAAAACTATTGAATCACAAAATAGCAATGAAGTACAAACAAGAAGCAGACAAGCTGACCACAACAAAGAAAGGGAGAGATATCCACAAAACCTAGGCAGAATAAAAAGGCAGACCTAGGAAGTAAGCAGTAGCAAATTTTAGGCTCAATCCAGGGCATGATTGCTTAGAAACTCATTTAAGAAAGATTGGCATATATGAATCTAGTGTGTGCACAATATGCCAGATTTCAAACTCCACCATGGACGAGGAACATCCGCTATATTGCCCTAAACTCGATACCGACCAACAAGTGTTCAAGAACACTGTCAAACTCTACTGGGATGCCAAAGCGATGATGAGATAACTTCTCCATCTGCCATAGAAACAACAACAACAACAATAAAACTCCGTGGCCTTAGTCCGCACGCGAACTATACCGACAGAGCGGCCGCCGCCGGTCGGCGAAGTTAGTGCCAACTTTTGCGGATAGAGGGGTGTCACGTGGTCAGCGCAACGGGTC